>Ga0100377_1000093_pt1 | contig 65454 bp, 49 predicted proteins | sample CryGeymeta201501_FD_83664 | JGI IMG/M metagenome (GOLD analysis project Ga0100377, IMG submission 83664) | Groundwater microbial communities from Crystal Geyser aquifers in Utah, USA - Crystal Geyser metaG 2015-01 | ecosystem: Environmental > Aquatic > Deep subsurface > Groundwater | place: USA... | reverse complement strand
CCCGTATGACGGGAGAGGGGGAGGCCCTCACCCCCCAGCCCCCTCTCCCGTATGACGGGAGAGGGGGAGGCCCTCACCCCCCAGCCCCCTCTCCCCTATGAGGGGAGAGGGGGGGTAGAACAGGTTTTTTGCTTATCCGGCGGCAAGTTACTGCAGTGTCACCCCTCTCTCCGTCGAGGGGAGCGGGGCCGGGGGTGAGGGCCTCCCCCTCTCCCGTCATACGGGAGAGGGGGCTGGGGGGTGAGGGCCGCCGCAACTCCGTGTATCATACCCCCGGCGTCACTCCAGACGCCCCGACACCCACAGGGCAGCCGCCATGCCTACCCAGCTCACGCCGGAGCAGCGGCGCGTTCGCGCGCGCGCGTTCATCGCGTTCATGCAGAAGGAGATCCCGGGTTGTCGCATCAAGTTCAAGGACGACCCGGCGGAGACGATCCCGTGGAAGGATCGGTTCGCGCATGCGGTGGCGCGGTTGATCGTGCCGGGGTACGACACGCGGTTCACGACGGTGCTGCACCCGATCATCTACTTCCCGAGCGGGTCGAGGGATCTGTTTGAACAGTATCCGGAGAGGTTTTATAGTACGCTCAGGCATGAGTTTGTGCATCTCAAGGACTTCCAGAGGTTCCATGTGTGGTTCATGGTGTCGTATTCCATGATCCTTCCGATGTTCTGGACTATGAGGTCTTATTGGGAGATGAGGGGTTATGCACAGAACATGATCGTGAGGTTCGAGGAGAACGGGGTGGTGCCGGACGAGGACATCGAGCACATCGCGCGGCTGTTCTCGTCGCGGGACTACGTGTTTATGCTGTCGCCGCATCGGCGGGCGCGACGGATGCTGCTGGAGCTCAGGGAGCAGGTGCTGGAGGGGAGGCTGAGCGGGATCTATCCGTACGCAGAGCTGAAAAACCCGCTCCCGGACGAGCTGCGGTCCGGGGCGGGTCAAGACGGATGGGGGGAGTGAGGGGGACTGGGGGGCTACTTCTTGTCTTCAGCCACGAAGAGGCGGGCGCGGGCGCGCTCGAGGGCGATCTGGTGCTGCTCGGCGGCCGTGACGTGGGCGTCGTCTTCGCCCAGCGGGCCGACGACAGACTTCATGGCCTCCTCGGCGCGGGCCAGGGCGACGCGGGCGCGCTCGAGGTCGATCGCGTCGGCGCCCTCGGCGGCTTCGGTCAGGACGATGATCTCGTTGGGGAGGATCTCGGCGAAACCGGAGTGCACGGCGAAGATGTGGCGCTTGCCGCCATCGATGCCGACCAGCTGGCCGGACTTGAGGGTCGTCATGAGGGGGAGGTGGCCCGGGAGGATGCCGAGCTCACCGGCTGAGCCGGGGAGGATCACCTCGTCCACCTCGCCGGTAAAGATGGCTCCGTCCGGCGTGAGGATCTCGAGCTTGATGCGGTTGGACATGGGGCGCCTCCAAAGCGCAGGTCAGTGTGCGAGAGCCGTCCAGGGGGCGTGAGAGCGGGTGCGGTGGTCCGGCGAGAGGTCGGCGGCGGGGGCTCCCGCCGCGCGAGGGGCTCGCGAGGTGGGAGGCCGGGTGCGACAGCGCGCCGGACCGGGGTGCCGGCCCGGAGACACGCTCAGGCCTGGAGCTGCTTCGCCTTCTCCTTCGCCTCTTCGAGGTCGCCGACCATGTAGAAGGCGTCCTCGGGGAGGTGGTCCACGTCGCCCTCGATCAAGGCCTTGAAGCTCTTGACCGTGTCCTAGATCTTGACCAGACGACCGGGGCGGCCGGTGAACTGCTCGGCCACGTGGAAGGGCTGGCTGAGGAACTTCTGGACCTTACGGGCGCGGGCGACGGCGATCTTGTCGTCCTCGCTGAGCTCGTCCATGCCGAGGATGGCGATGATGTCCTGGAGCTCCTTGTAGCGCTGCAGGATGAGCTGGACGCCGATGGCGACGTTGTAGTGCTCGTGGCCGATGACGTCCGGGGTCAGGATGCGGCTGGCCGAGTCGAGAGGATCCACCGCGGGGTAGATGCCGAGCTCGGAGATCGCACGCGAGAGGACCGTCGTGGCGTCGAGGTGGGCAAAGGCCGTCGCGGGCGCCGGGTCGGTGAGGTCGTCGGCGGGGACGTAGATGGCCTGAACCGAGGTGATCGAGCCCTTGGTCGTCGTCGTGATGCGCTCCTGGAGAGCGCCCATCTCGGTGGCCAGGGTGGGCTGGTAACCGACGGCGCTGGGGATACGCCCGAGGAGCGCGGAGGTCTCGGCGCCCGCCTGGGTGAACCGGAAGATGTTGTCGATGAACAGGAGCACGTCCTGGCCCATGACGTCGCGGAAGTACTCCGTGACCGTCAGCGCCGAGAGCGCGACGCGGGCACGGGCGCCGGGCGGCTCGTTCATCTGGCCGTAGACCAGGGCGCAGCGGGACTTGTTCCAGTCCTGGCCCGGGTCGATGACCTTGGACTCGATCATCTCGTAGAAGAGGTCGTTGCCCTCACGGGTGCGCTCACCGACGCCGGCGAAGACGGAGTAACCGCCGTGCGCCTGGGCGACGTTGTTGATGAGCTCCATGATGAGCACCGTCTTGCCGACGCCGGCGCCGCCGAACAGGCCGATCTTGCCGCCGCGGGAGTAGGGCGCGAGCAGGTCGACGACCTTGATGCCCGTGACGAACATCTCGACGTTGGTGGCCTGCTCGGTGAACTCGGGCGCCGCGCGGTGGATGGGCCAGCGCTGGGTGGACTCGAGCTCGCGGACCTGGCTGACCTGCGCCTTGGGCAGGTCGGACTCCTCCTCGTGGAGGTGTCCCTTGTCGTCCGCCATGCGGCGGACGATCCGGTAGTTCGTCGCGTCCTCACCGATGACCGTCGCGCGGACGATCTCGCCGTCCATCTTGTCGAAGACGCGGACCTCGTCGACCGGGTCGCCGATGACGTTCAGGATGCGGCCGAGGACCTCGGGGCCGACGGGCACCATGATGGGGTTGCCGGTGTTGGTCACCGCCAGGCCGCGGACGAGACCGTCCGTGGAGTCCATCGCGATGGTGCGGACGACGTTCTCGCCGAGGTGCTGGGCGACCTCGAGCACGAGGTTGCCGACCTTGTCGTTGATGGCCGAGTTGCTGACGCGGAGCGCGGTGTAGATCTCGGGCACGGAGCCCGGATCGAACGCGACGTCAACGACGGGGCCCATGACCTGGACCACGCGGCCGTTCTTGAGCTCGGCAGGGGTCGAAGCTGCAGCAGTTGCCATGATGAAATCTCCTTCTGACCGCGATCGGGCGGTGCATCAATCACAAAGATATCGGTCTGGGTGATCGAGGTTCGATCAGCCCTTGAGTGCTTCGGCGCCGCCGGTGATCTCCATGAGCTCTTTGGTGATCGAGGCCTGGCGCGCGCGGTTGTACTTGAGCGTCAGGCTGTCGATAAGGTCGGAGGCGTTGCTGGTGGCGTTGTCCATCGCGGTCATGCGTGCGCCCTGCTCGGAGGCTGCCGCGTCCAGGAGGGCGCGGTGGATCTGGACCTCGATGTAGCGGGGCAGGAGCACCTCGAGCAGCTCGTCCTTGTGGGGCTCGAACAGGAACTCGCCGTGGGCGTTGGCGGCGGCCTCGGGGGCTCCCTCGATGTGCTCGGGAGACAGGGGCAGGACGCGGTGGACGCGGGGCGCCTGAGCGAGGGCCGACTTGAACTCGGAGAAGGCGATGAAGAAGTGGTCGATCTCACCCTTGGTGAAGTCTTCGATCACGGTCATGCCGAACTTCTTGGCGTGCGTGTACGGCGAGCCCGAGCCGAGGACCTGGGTGTGATAGGCGACCACGTTGTGGTTGCGGCGCTTGAAGTAGTCCTGGCCCTTACGGCCGACCACGACAAGCTCGATGCGATCGTACTCGGTGGCGAACTCGGTGAAGAACTGCTCCACGCGGCGGAGCGTGTTGGAGTTGAAGCCGCCGCAGAGGCCACGGTCGCTGGTGACGACCATGACGCGGGCGACGCCCTTGTGCTCGGGCATGCGCAGGAGCGGGTGGGCGTCGTGGTCGACCGCGCCAGCGAGCACGCGCACGACGTCGTCAAGCTTGACGGCGTAGGGGCGGGCTGAGTTGATGGCCTCCTGGGCGCGGCGCAGCTTGGCGGCCGCGACCATCTTCATCGCCTTGGTGATCTTCTGGGTGTTCTTGACCGAGACGATCCGCTTTCGAATGTCCTTCAGTGACGGCATTCTAGTCCTCGGTGGTGAACTGGTTGGCGAAGCTCTCGAGGAGGCTCAGGGCGCGATCGGTGGTCTTGGAGCGCTTGGCGGCGTCCTTGAAGGACTTGCCGAAGTTGCTGTCGGCGACGATAGCGGCGCTGAGGCCGTCGTCCTTGCTGTCGATGTACTCGTACAGCTCGCGCTCGAAGCGCCCGACGTTCGGGATGGCGACGTCGTCGAGGAAGCCAGCGTTGGCGGCGAAGATGATGAGGACCTGCTTGCCGACCTCGAGGGGCTCGTACTGCTTCTGCTTGAGGATCTCGACAAGGCGGGCGCCCTTGGCCAGCGTGGCCTGGGTGGCCTTGTCGAGGTCGGAGCCGAACTGCGAGAACGCAGCCAGCTCGCGGAAGTTGGCGAGGTCGAGGCGGAGCGAGCCGGCCACGTTGCGCATGGCGCGGATCTGGGCCGAACCACCGACGCGGGAGACGGACAGACCGGCGTTGATGGCCGGCCGGACGCCCGAGAAGAAGAGGTCGGTCTCGAGGAAGATCTGACCGTCCGTGATCGAGATGACGTTGGTCGGGATGTAGGCGGACACGTCGCCGGCCTGGGTCTCGATGATCGGCAGCGCGGTCAGGGAGCCGGCGCCCTCGCGGTCGCTCAGCTTGGCGGCGCGCTCGAGCAGGCGGCTGTGGAGGTAGAAGACGTCGCCAGGGTAGGCCTCACGTCCCGGCGGCCGGCGCAGCAGGAGGGCGAGCTGGCGGTAGGAGACGGCCTGCTTGGAGAGATCGTCGTAGACGATGCAGGCGTGCATGCCGTTGTCACGGAAGTACTCGCCCATCGCGACGCCGGTGTAGGGTGCCAGGAACTGGAGCGGAGCCATCTCGGAGGCGCTGGCGGCGACGACGATGGTGTACTCGAGGGCGCCGTGCGCCTTGAGCTTGTCGACGACCTGGGCCACCGTGGACTGCTTCTGGCCGATGGCGACGTAGATGCAGTACATCGCGTCGTCGGTGCCGTGGGTCTTCTTCTGGTTGATGAACGCGTCGATGGCGACGGCCGTCTTGCCGGTCTGACGGTCACCGATGATGAGCTCGCGCTGGCCACGGCCGATCGGCACCAGGGCGTCGATGGCCTTCAGACCGGTCTGGAGCGGCTGGTGGACGGACTTGCGCTGGATGATGCCAGGCGCCTTGACCTCCACGCGGCGGGACTCGGTCGAGACGATGGGGCCCTTGCCGTCGATCGGCTCGCCGAGGGCGTTCACGACGCGGCCGAGCAGCCCCTTGCCGACGGGGACCTCCACGATGCGCGAGGTGCGCTTGACCTCGTCGCCCTCGTGGACCTTGTGGCCCTCGCCGAGCAGCGCGGCGCCGACGTTGTCCTCCTCGAGGTTGAGGACCATGCCGAGGATGCCACCGGGGAACTCGAGCAGCTCGCCGGCCATGGCGTTGTCGAGGCCGTAGATGCGGGCGATGCCGTCACCGACGCTGATGACCGTGCCGGTCTCGGAGATCTCTACGCGCTTGTCGTAGTCCTTGATCTGCTTCTTTATGATGGAGCTGATTTCTGCGATATTGATCTGCATCGTCTACCTCGGGGTCGAGAGGATGAAAAGGGGTCGCGTTAGAGCTGATTGGCGGCGGCGGCGCGAAGCTGCTCGAGCTGGGTGCGCAGGCTGCCGTCGTAGACCTTGCCGCCGACGCGCGTGATGACTCCACCGAGCAGGGAGGCGTCGATGTCGGTCTCGACGATGACCTTCTTGCCGGTGAGCTTGCTGAGCAGCGTCTGCATGCCGGCCTTCTGGCTGGCCTCGAGCTCCTGCGCCGCGGTGACGCGGGCGCGGAGCACGCCGTCGTGGATGTCGGTGCGGGCGCTGAGCGCGCCGGAGATGTCGACCGCGCTGCCCATGCGGTCCTTGTCGACCAGGAGCTGCAGCACGTTGATGGCGAGGTGCGACAGCCGCAGATGCTCGCCGATCTGACGGACGAGGGCCTTGCGGTCCTCGGTGATGATGGACGGATTGTGGAGCACGACGCGCAAGTCGGCGCTCTGGGTGTACGCCTGGGCGAACGTGGCCAGATCCTTGCGGATGGTCTCGAGGCACTTGTCCTCGACGCCGATCTCCAGAAGTGCGCTCGCGTAGCGCTGGGCGATGGTCCCACCTGTCATGGCGATGATCCTCTCAATGCGTCGCGCCACCTTCGATGGTGGCGTAGCGTACAGCGGTTCAGACCCGGCGTCTCAGAGCGTGGTCGTCGAGGCCTTGAACTGTTGCTCGAGGTCGACGAGGTAGGTGTCGACGAGCGCCTTCTGCTTGTTTCGGTCGAGCTTCTCTCGGAGGGCGGTCTCGGCCATGGAGGAGGCGAGGTTGACGACCTCGGTCTCAAGAGCGGCCTTGGCGCGGTTGACCTCGCTGTCGATGGTGAGCCTGGCGTCCCTGGCGATCTTGTCGGCCTGGGTGCGGGCCTCATCGATGATGCGGTCGCGCTCTTTCTCGCCCATCTGGCGGTACTCCGCCAGGATGGCGTCGCGCTCGGTGTCGAGGGCGTCGAGCTTGCCACGGTAGCCCGCGAGGGCGTTGTGGGCCTCCTCGTGGAGCTTGTGGGCCTCGTCGAGCTCGCGGGTGACGTTCTCCTTGCGATCGGCGAGGAACTTGGCGAAGGGCCGCCGTCCGAAGTAGTAGCCGACGCCGAACAGGAGGAGAAGGTTGGCGAGCTGGAACGCCGCGGTGGTCAGGAAGCTGGCGTCGCTGCCTTCGTCGCTGGCGAACGCCAGGGCGGGGGTCAGGACGACCAGGAGCGTGCTGACCGTGGCGAGCAGGAGCTTGTGGGAAGAGAGGGGTCTCATGGGATGGCTCGTCGTTTCAGGCGAAGGAGGTCGCGGGTGTTCGAGTGGACGCGGCCCGGTGCTCAGGGGAGCAGGCGCTGGACGATGAGGGTCGAGAGGGTCTCAGCCTCGCGCCGCATGTCGGTGCGGGCCCCTTCGACCTGCTTCTCGAGCTCCTCGCGGTGGGCCTTGAGCTCGCCAGCAGCGGTGTCGTAGGCCGTCTCGAGGATGGCCTTCTGCTCGTCGGCGCCCTCCTTGCGGATGGTGTTGCGGACGCGGGTGGCGTCGTTGCGGGCGTCCTCGAGGCGGCTCTCGTACTCGGCGAGTGTCTCGGCGGCCTGGCGCCTCATGGTCTCGGCCTGCTCACGGTTGCCGCCGATTCCCTGCTGCCGCTTCTCACGGACGGCGAGGTAGGGGTCGAACAGGAGGCTCTTGAGGGCGAAGAACATGATAAAGAAGAAGACGAGGTAGATCCCGACCGTGAGATCGAAGTCGACCGGGCTTCCGCCGCCGCCCATGGCGTTCAGGGCGAGGGCTGCCGGATCGGACTCGAGGGCTTGTGTGGTGGCGAGGTCGAGGAGCTCCAGGGTGTAGGGCATGGTCGCTGACCGCTGGGGCTGGGTCCGCACGGGGTGGCGGACGCGGTTGAACGGAGGACACAGGGCGGTAGGGACGGACGATCCATCGCGGCGCGCGGCGCCATCACATGGTGTCCCGGAAGGCCACGGGCGTCGTTGGTGACGGTCCCGCGAGGCGTGCGTCTGGTAGCACAGGGTCTATAGGGTGTCAAGCAGGTAGACGTCGCGGTGCGTCATAAACGATAGTGGCAGACGCGCGCCGGGACCGTCCGGGGCGGCCCAGGAAACCCGGAGACAGCGCCTTGATCGTGACCACCACCCTCCGCCCGTCGGCGGCCCTCGAGGCGCGCGCCGCCCTCGTCGCAGCGCGCACAGGCTGGCCGCTTGTCCCTCGCCGGGCGGCGCTGGCGCGCCTTCGGCAGGAGCACGGCGCGGCGGTGTGCTACGTGGTGGGGAGCCAGCGGGACGAGCTTCAGTCGGACGCCGACGCGCTCTTCGTGCATCCGGGCTTGTTCTACCTCAAGCGAGACACCGGCTTGTCCCATCCTTTGATACGCTCCGTGGCGCCGAGCGGAGGCCGACCGCCGATCCGCGTCGTCGACGCGACGCTGGGCCTCGGCGGGGACGCGCTCCATCTGGCGTGGGCCCTGGGCACCTCGCTGATCGGTCTGGAGGCCTCCCCGGTGATCTACTCGTTGCTGGAGGAAGGCCTCGCCCGCATGGCCTCGACGCCGTTGCGGGGCTTCGCGGACCCGGCCTCCCGCGTCCACCCCGTGCTGGTCGACGCGCTTCAGTGGCTCGCGGAGCAGCCAGCCGGCAGCGCAGACGTGGTCTATCTCGACCCGATGTTCGAGACGCCGCTCAGCGCGCCGCCAGGCTTCGAGTTGTTTCGAGGTTTTGCGCACGCCGTGACCTTGAGCGAGGAGCTCGTGGAGGCGGCGTGCCGGGTGGCCTCGGCGCGTGTGGTGATCAAGATTCCCGGCGCCAGCCAGGTGCCGGATTTCCGACGCTTCGATGGCCGGGTCCGCGGCGGCGCGGTCGACTACCTCGTGGTCGAGCACGAGCTGGACGCGCGAGGCTGGGACGCGCCAAATCCCGGCGATCCCGACAGACAGGCGCGACGCGCGCCAGGGGAGTGAGGATGGTCGACATGGAGCTGGAGATCGTGGAGGGCCGCGTGCTGGCGGTCAACGGCGCACGCATCACCGTGGAGTTCGGCGCTGACGCGCTCGAAGGGCCAGGCTGCTGGCTCGGAACCGCCGCCGGTGGCATGGCCGAGGTGATCGCTCGCCTCAATCCCACCGAGTGGGTGGCGGCCGTTCGGCAGGGCGCCGCGCCGCGGCGCGGCGAGGTGTGTGAGCGGCTCGGCGCGGTGGGCGTGGTGGTCGACGCGGAGGGGAGGGGGGCCCTGTCGGTCGCCCATGGGGCGGCGCTCGGGCCGATGCAGACGGCCGCGGCCCTCAGCGCCGTGGCGCGAGGGCCGGAGCGCCCGGCGCGCGCCCCGATCGCGTGGGGCCACCCCGGCCTCGACGTGCTCGCGCCCATCCTTGACGGCGAGTCGTGCCTCTGGTCCGCCGCGCACGGGCTCGCCGAGCCCGCGATCTCGGCGGCGCTCGGTGTGCATCTGGCGCAGGCCCGCGGTGATGGGGCGCGGGTGGTGTGGGTCGACGGCTCCGGAGGCTGGCCCGGCGTCGCGTTGCTTGCCTCGCCGCCAGACCTCCGGCTCGGCGCAGGCCCGAACCGCCCAGGTGCGCTCGCGGCGCTGCCGCGCCTCGCGGCCTCGGTGGTTGGAGCGCTGCTCGGACGGGGGGAGTCGGCGGTGTGCATCTTCGTGGTGCCGGAGGCGATGGTGGCTGCCTTTGGCGAGGTGGACGGGGCGGGTGGGGACGGGCGTGTGGCGGGGGTGGAGGCGCTTCAGCTGGCGCTCGGGGCGATCGGGCGGGCGGAGGGACCGGCCCGGCATGTGATCGGGCTGGAGGCCACGACCGAATCGTGGGCGCTCCTGTCGAGCACAGCCAGCGCGGGCCTCGAAGGCTGCTTCTCCGCGCGGGCCGGGTTCGAGGCGGGGCGCATGGTGATGGCGGACACGTGGTCGCCTCAGCGCCACGGGCAGGCGATCGGAGAGCGACGCAGGGCCGTGGCAGAGGCCATCGGCGAGCTGACGCCGCTGGCCCTCGGGGTGGACGACTTCGCGGCGATCTTCGGGGAGGAGGAGATGGAGGACGCGCAGCGGGACGTGATGGCGGTGCTCGGACAGCTCGCAGCCTGGCTGGAGCTGACACCGAAGGCCCCCGTGCCCGTGGACGAGTCCGTCGAGCGCGCGGCCGCGCTGGTGCTCGGCGCGTTGCCCGCTACCGAACCCGGCTGACCACCTTCTGCTTGAGTCGGTCCACGCGGTCCCGCGGCCAGCTCGTCAGGGTGCCCTTGAGCGCCTCGGACCAGACGTCGGTGTAGTCCATCGTGCCGGTGAGCAAGCGGGCGGCGATCTCGTTGAACACGGTGCGCTTGATGCCGAGCTGATAGCAGGCGTGGCTGAAGTTGAAGAACAGCTTGGCCATCGCACGGACGTCGAGGAACTCGCGGGTGATCTCGCGGCCGACGCGCTCGCTGTAGATCGGCAGGCGGTCGTTGCCCTCGAGCACGGCGCTCTTGATGACCTCGACGGCGATGGCCGCCGAGCGGAGCGCGGTGCCGATGCCCGCGCTCGTCATCGGGTTCACGATGCCCGCGGCGTCGCCCAGCAGCAGCACCTTGTCGTCGTGGAACACCGTCTGGCCGTGCCACCGCGGCAGGAAGTGGCCGTACACCCGCGCCTTCGACGGGTCCACCTCCAGCCCTTGACCCTGCAGGAACTCGAAGAGCTGCTCGCGCTTCCACCCGCGCCGCCGCGAGAACGACAGCAGCCCCACCGAGAGGTGGTCGCTCTTGGGGAACACCCAGCCGATGCCGTGCGGCAGATGACCGAAGTCCCCGCCGACCGTGCCTCGCCACGACTCCAGGGTGGCCGCGTCGACCGGCACCTCCGCCTGGAGCGCAAAGCCGAGCTTCTCGCTGCTCTGGATCCCCATCGACCGCGCGACCGCCGAATGCACGCCGTCAGCACCGATCACGAGCGCGGCCGAGAACTCGCCTTTCGTCGTCCGGATGCGCGCCCGGCGCCCCGAAGGGTCCACCCCGAGCACCTCGACGCCATCGAGGATGCGCGCGCCCTTGCGCGCGGCGTCGCTGATCAGCCGGTGGTCGAAGACATCCCGGCGCACGATGTAGACGAGATCCTGCTCGGACTCGACCACGACCGGGTCGCGGTTGCGGTAGGTGAACCGGACGCGCCGAATCGTGTCCTCGACCAGATCATCGATCTCCGCGTCCGGCAGCGGAATCCACGGCCTCACCTTGGCAGGGATGCCCCCCGAGCAGGCCTTGTAGCGCGGCAGCTGACTCTTCTCCAGCACCGTCACGCGCAGTCCCGCGTCGGCGAGCCCCGACGCGACCGCGGCCCCCGCTGGGCCAGCTCCGACGACGACGACGTCCATGTTCCAGTTCATCCGCCCTGACCGGCGTTCCCGGACCCCCGTGGTGTGCCGGTCGTTGCACACAGGCGCGGGACGCTACGACGTTGGGGTCGGGAGGTCAAGGGCGCAGCTCCTGGACCGACCAGTCGGTGTGGTGACCGGTCGAGGTCCTGGCGTTGAGGCGAGCGGCGAAGGATTGCGCGGCGCGCCAGAGCCGAGTAGCTTGCGTCGACCCGCGGCGCCTGGCGTCGCCGCTTGCGAGAGGCAGAGCATGAGAGAGAAGGTGGCGTTGGCCCTGGGTGTGGCCTGCATCGTGGGCCTGATGGCCTGGGTCGAGGCGCGCGGCGACGAGGCCGTCAAGCTGTCGATGGTCAAGGACGTGGCGGCGTTGAACGCCGAGCTGGCCGATCGTCAAGCCCCCGACTGGACCCTCAAGACCCTCGACGGCAAGGAGGTGTCGCTGCAGTCGCTGCGCGGCAAGGTGGTCTTCCTGAACTTCTGGGCGAGCTGGTGCCCGCCGTGCCGGGAGGAGATGCCCTCCATGGAGCAGCTCGCCCGCAAGTACCAGGGGCGCGACCTCGTGATGGTGGCGGTCAGCGAGGACACCGACCGGGCCCAGCTCGACACCTTCCTGCGCGACTTCATGCCGGCGGGCGACCGCACCATGACCATCGCCATGGACGAGTCCTCCCGGACGTCCACCTCCTACAGCACCAAGCTGCTGCCCGAGACCTACATCATCAATCGGGAAGGGCGGATCGTGGCCCGCCTCGTGAACAAGTACGACTGGATGCGGCCGGAGGTGGACCGGTTCATCGAGCGCCTCCTGCGGGAGTAGGCCGGTGGCCGAGCCGACGAGCAGGGTCGAGGTTCTCGGGCGCGCGCTGGATCGGGCCGTGGAGCAGGGCGACGATCGGCGAGCGTGCGCCGTGGCCATGGTCCTTGGACACGCGGCGGAGTCCGCAGGTGACGTCAACGTCGCGGTCGATCGCTTCCGCCAGGCTTCCCGGCACGGGACGGCTGCGGGGTGGGCGGCCGCGGTGGCCGAGGCCGAGCTGCGCTGCGCCCGGCTGAAGCAGACCGAGGGCAGGGGTGGGCGCGACCTGCTCGAGCACCTCGAGGCGGCCACGCGGGCGCTCACCGAGGCGGGTGTTGGCGGGGAGGTCGCCGCCTCGGCCTGGGGCGGACTCGGCGCGGTTCGCCTCGCGCTGGAGGACGCCGACGGTGCAGCTTCCGCCTTCGCGACGGCGCTCGACGCGGTCCCCGCGGCCGACGCCGAAGGGTTGAGGGCGCGCTGTCTTGTCGGCCAGGGCGCTGCGCTGGAGCTGCTCGGCCGAGCGAAAGAGGCTGTCACGGCGCTTGAGGAGGGGCTAGCCCTCGACGCCGGCCCGGCGCCCGTGCTGCCGCTCGAGCTACGGCGACTCGCCCGTGAGCACGTCGCGTGGCTGAAAGCAGAGCTGTCACAGCCCGCGGCGGCGGACTACGCCGCGCTCGCCGCCGCCGCGACCGAGCCCGCGGCCCGTCTCCGGCTGCTCATCGGCCACGTCGCCGCCCTCAACACCTCTGCGGACTCGTGGAGCCCCGCCGTCGATGCCCTGGCCGACGCTGCCGAGGCTGCAGGCGACCGCGAGAGCGCGCTCTTTGCTCGCCTCGACCAGGCTCGCCGCGCCGATGGCGCACCCGCGCTCACCGCCGCCATCGACCTCGCCGAGGCGCTCGGCCGCGCCGACCTCGCGGCCTCGCTCCGTCGCCGGGCCGCTGAGCTCGAGCTGACCGCAGCGACCGCGGCCGACTCCATCGACCTTGCCGGGCTCGCTCGCGCCGAAGCCCTGTTCGCGGCCGCCCGGGTTGCGGACGGCGTGCTCCACTGCGCCCGCCTCCGCCTTCACGCCCAGCTCGCCGCTGGCGATCTCGCCGCCGTGGCCGACACCGATCCCGACGCCGTCCAGGCGACCCCCGTCGAGCGCCTCCACATCGTCGCGGCGCTCTCCACCCGCGGTCGACTCGCCGAAGCCGCCGCGCAGGCCCGAGCGCTCGTGCGCACGATCGAGGCGCAACCCCTGGCCGAGCGCGACGCCGAGCTGGTCGAGGTGCTCGCCCTCGTCGCCCGACTCGCCGAGCCCCCGGTCAGGTGAGCCAGCGGCGCGGCTCGGGCGCGAGCGCCGCGGCCGAGCCCGCCGCCACGACCTCCTTGTAGTACCCCAGCATCCGCTCGAACGCGCTGTCCCAGCTGAAGTGAGCCTCGGCGAAGGCGCGCGCGTTGGCGGCCTTCTGCCGGAGCGTGTCGCCGTCCAGCAGGGCGTTGGTGGCCGCGGCCAGCGCATCGGCGTCACCGTAGGGCACCAGCACGCCGCAGTCGGCCCGGCTGACCCACTCCTGCACTGCGCCCGCGTCGGCGCCGATCAACGCCGCGCCAGACGCCATCGCCTCCGCCGCCGACAGCCCGAAGGTCTCGAACGCCGACAGCGCGAAGATCGCGTCTGCCGAGGCGTACCATCGCGCCATGGTCGCCGGATCGTCCACGTAGCCCAGGTAGTGCACGTCGGGCTGGCGCGCCATAAAGGCGTCGAGCTTCGGCTTGCCCGGACCGACCCCGGCGAAGACGAGCACCGGATGGTGCCGCTGCCAGATCCGCGGGAAGGCATCGAGCAGGGCGCTCAGTCCCTTTTCTTCGATCAGGCGGTGCGGGAAGAACAGGAGCGGGCGGTCGGCCGCGCCCACGGACGCCCGCAGCTCCGCGCTGCGATGACGCGGGTGAAAACGCTCGATGTCGACCCCGAGCGGCGTCTGGAATACACGGGGGATCCCATGACTCCAAAGGTCGGAGACAACACAGTCGGCCGCGGCAAAGGTCGCCGTGAAGCGGCCGTAGGTCTGCCGCGCGAACCACCAGGCCGCCTCGCGCGCCACCGGCCCGAGCGCTGGCATCACCTCGGCGGCGTAGCGCTCGGCGTAGGCCCGCGGATAGTCCGCATGCCAGAAGCCGCAGATCACCGCCCCCGTGCCCTCGGCGGCCCACGGAACGATGAGTGGCGCGATGTAGGGCGAGCCGACCTCGATCAGGTCGGGCTTCAGATCGCGCAGCACCCGCCGCAGACGGACCGCGTCGAGGATGTAGCGGTAGTTCTCCGCACCGGGAATCGCGGTGGCGGGGAAGTGAACGCGATGAATGTTGTCCTCCCTCTCGACCGCGAAGTGATCGTCCGGGATGATGAGGGTGTAGAGCGCGTCGGACCGGCCCCGAAAGAACTCCATCTTGTGGAGATGGTAGGTTCGGACACCGCCCCCGGTCCACGAGAAGAAGTTGTTGATGTCGCAGACATGAATCATGGCCGGACGCTCCCTGGTGTGGGTTCGGTCGGTAGAAACCCGTCGGAGGGCCCCGCGGCCCCCAGACGGAACGAACCTTTACCCCCTGCCGAGCCGCTCAAGCAAGCACACCACCAAGGAGTCCCATGAGCCTTATCAGCCCCCCGCTCATCCTCGCCTCGTCCTCGCCCTACCGCGTCGAGCTCATGCGACGGCTCGGCGTGCCCTTTGAGGCGCGCTCGCATCGGTTCGATGAGTCCTCCCTCAAAGCTGAGGGGCTGACGCCCGACGCGCTTGCTGCGGCCCTGGCGGACGCCAAGGCGGCCAGCCTCCGCGAGGCGTTCCCCGACCGCACCATCCTGGGCTCCGACCAGGTCGCCGATCTGGACGGAGAGGTCCTCGACAAGCCCGAGACCGCCGAGCGCGCCGAGGTGCAGCTCGCCATGCTCGCTGGCCGGACCCACCGCCTGCTGACCGCCGTCACCCTGTTGTGCCCCGACGGCCGCACCTTCCGCGCCCTCGACATCCACCACCTCACCATGCGTCCGCTCACCGCCGTCGCGATCGCCGACTACGTGCGCCGCGACGTGCCGCTGGACTGCTGCGGCTCCTACAAGATCGAGAGACTCGGCATTGCCTTGTTCTCCGCCATCGACGGCGCGGACTTCACCGCGATCATGGGTCTGCCGATGATCGCCGTGGTCAACATGCTGGCAAAGGCCGGCGTCTCGGTGCTCACCGCCGCGGAGGACACGTGACCGAGCTGACCGGACTCCTGCTCCTCGCCGCGATCGTCGCCTTTCTGGTCCGGTGGGTGGCCCGGCGCGACACGCCGGGCGTGGATGGCGCCCTGAGCCGCGCCGTCGACGCCTTTCGGCTCGGCGAGGGGTTGGCGGCGGAGGAGGAGCTGACCCAGCTGCGGGAGTCGGTGCGGGGGTGGAGGGCCTGCAGGAAGGTGGCCCAAGTGCTGATGGACGCCGGTGCGCTGGAGCCCGCCCTCGAGTTCGCCCGTCGCGGCCTCGAAGACAAGCCGAACGACGCCGCCCTTCGGAGGGTCGACACCCTGCTCCGTGCGTCCCTGCTCGACAAGGAGGGGATCGACGCCCTCGCCGGCCACGTCCAGCTGAACCCCGGCGACACCGAGGCCCGCAGCGCCCTGGCACGCCTGCTGCTCCGCGTCCGTCGCCTCGACGAGCTGATCGCGCTGCTCAAGCCCGACGTGGTGCTCGGCCGTGACACCGTCGAGACCCACTCCCTGCTCGGACGCGCCCACTACCAGGACGGGGACTTCGAGCTGGCCAGGCTGCACCTCGAGGCTGCGATGCGGCTGCGCGCGCGCCTGCCGAGGGACACCCTCCTGATGTATGACGCCAACGTCATCGGCGGCCACGACGTCAAGGTGGTCGTCTCGGAGCGGTGGGAGGCCGAGCACGACCGGCTCCTCCTCGATCAGATCGCCACCGGTGAGGCCGGCAGCCCGAGGGCGAGGCTCGAACCGCAGGACAGCGCGTCGTCTCCCGCAGTGATCCCCCAGCCGGACGACGCCGCGCGCACGGCCTCCTTCGACGACGCCGACGCGGTGACCGAGGCGCTGAGCGCGAAGGCACCGACAGGGCAGGGCGCTCCTTGAATTGGCCGGCCACATTGGAGATACTCCCCTGTGGCGAATCCCTGCGGCAGGTCCGCTCCCACGTGCGAGGTCACCCCATGGAGGCTTACATGCTCCGAGGCAAACGGCTCATCCCCTTTGCGTTCCTCTTCGGTTTGATGATCTACGGCCCCGGCTCCAGCGGGTGCAGCTGCGACGATGGCGCCAGCCCGAAGGTCACCAACGATCCCTGCGGGGGCACCTGCGCCCTCGGAAAACAGTGCAACGCCACCACCGGGATGTGTGACTCGATCACGGCCAACAACGGCTCCAACAACGCCACGAACAACGGCTCCAACAACGCCACGAACAACGGCTCCAACAACGCCACGAACAACGGCTCCAACAACGCCACGAACAACCCGACCAACAACGGCAACGGCACCTGCGCCGCCGACGGCGACTGCGCCGCCGAGGAGTATTGCGGCGCCGACAGCATGTGCGCCACGGGTTGCCGCGTCGGCGGATGTGACGCGGGCGAGCTGTGCGACACCGCCACCCACGCCTGCTTCGCCGCCTGCGTCGCAGATGCCAATGAGCCCAACGAGGACGCCGCCACCCAGACCGTCCTGACCTTCACCGCCGGCACCCCGCTGGCCAGCGACGGTCTGACCCTCTGTGCAGACGACATCGACCGCTTCGCCTTCGACGTGCTCGAGGGGCAGGAGCTGGCCATCCTCATCGAGGGCCTGTCCACCTCCGACGGCAACCTCAAGGCCACCCTCTTCGACGGCGACGGCGCCGAGGTCATGGCCGACGCCGACACCCGCGACATCGAGCTCCGCGCCACCGCCCTGTTGGCCGGCACGTGGGCCGTTCAGATCGAGCACGGCAACCGCGCCGGCGATGTCACCTACGACCTCACGCTGCTCGTCCAGGACGGCGGCGGCGTCACCTGCACCGCCGACCTCTACGAGCCGAACGACACCTCCGGCACCGCTGAGAGCCTCGACCTCGAGTACGGCGAGACCAAGGATCTGGCCAACCTCAGCCTGTGCGAAGCCGACGTCGACCAGTACAGCCTCATGGCCGCCGCGGGTGACACGCTCACCGTGAGCTTCGACCCCGTCCCCGCCGATGGACTGGCCGTTCGCGTCGTCAACGCCGACACCAACACCGACGTCTTCAACGCCTCCGTCGCCGACACCAACGCCATCGAGCTCACGCTCGAGGCCGGCGAGTACATCGTCGTCGTCGAGCCGGCGGGCACCGTCGGCGAGGAGGGGCTCGACTACGGCATGCGCTTCCTGCTCGACGCGGCCGCCCTCGGCTGCGTCGATGATGCGCTCGAGGACAACGACGTCTGCGAGCAGGCCCGCAACGTGGCCGCCCCTGGCGTCACCGAGCGCATCCTGTGCGCCGAGGACTCCGCCGACTGGTTCGCCGTCTTCGTGCCCGGCGGCTCCGACGCGACCATCAACGCCGTCTACGCCAACCGCACCCAGGGCGCCCTCACCATGGTCATCTACGCCGGCAACTGCTCCAACGCCGAGGTCATCGCCTCGCCGGGCACCTGCGGCGGCCGCGACTGCGAGCTGAGCGGCACCCTGTCCCCGGCCGCCGACACCACCTACCTCGTCCAGATCCAGTCGGCCGACATCACCGACTTCATCCAGTACGACCTCGCCGTGGACATCAGCGGCTGCGCGCCGGATCTGTGCGAGCCCAACAACACCCGCGGCGACGCCTGCACCCTCCAGACGAACTGCCGCACCCGGGCCAACATCTGCCCCAACGACCTCGACTTCTACTGCTTCAACGTCGGCGCCGCCGAGACCTTCAGCATCGCCGTCCACCACTTCCGCATCCAGAGCGGCGACGTCGACCTGACCCTCGTCAACAGCTCCGGCACCGCCGTCGACACCTCCTGGACGACCGCGGACTGCGAGGACGTCAGCAACGCCTCGGCCACCGGCGACACGATGTACTGTCTCAAGGTCGAAGCGGCCGACTTCGGCGGCTCCAACGACGAGTACCGGATCGTCTTCGGGGCCACGTGCGCCGAGCCTGAGACGCAGGTCCTGCCGATCTGTCAGTGAGGGTCGACTGAACAGTGTTCAGCGGCGAGCCCGACGGGCTCGCCGCTGTTCGTTTTTCCGGCAGGCTGGCTGCTGCAACGGCGGCGCGGAGTGTGATAGGATAGGGAAGTCAGGACCCGTATTCAGGGGTTCGCCAGGCGGTCGGCCCGGTCACCCCCGACGGTCATCGATGAGTTGGTCCACCGATGGCGACTTGCCCCGTTTGCCGAACGACAGGCCCCGAGACAGGCGTGCTCTGTCCCGAAGGTTGCGCCTACATGGTGCGCGACAAGGCTCTGCTCGTCGACGGCAAGGGGCTGGAGCGCCATCTGGGCAAGGTCGTGGGCGGCCGGTATGCGGTCGTCGGCTACCTCGGCCGAGGCGGGATGGGTGTGGTGTATCGCGCCCACGATCTGCGCACCAGCCGGGAGGTCGCCCTCAAGCTGCTGCTCAAGGCCAAGCCCACGAGCCGGGCGCGGAGGCGTTTTCTCCGGGAGGCCAAGGTCGCCGCGCGCCTGCGCCACCCCAACATCGTCGCCACCTACGGCTTCGGCCGTGTGGAGGACGGCTTCTACCTGGCGATGGAGCTGATCGAGGGGCAGCCCCTGAGCCGTTACTGGAAGCGGGGGATCCCCTTCGATGCGCTGGTGACCGTCTGTGTCCAGACGCTGACGGCGCTGCAGGCCGCCCACGAGGCCGGCGTGATCCACCGCGATCTGAAGCCGGGCAACATCCTGATCGCCACAAGCGACCCAGGGCTGATCGTCAAGGTGGTGGACTTTGGCCTGGCGCGCTTCGCCACTCCCGAACGCGATGACCTGACCCGCACCGGCGAACTGGTCGGCACCCCCCGGTACATGTCGCCCGAGCAGGCCCGCGGCAGCCGCACCATCGACGCCACGACGGATCTCTACGCGCTCGGCATCGTGCTCTACGAGTTCATCACCGGCCGGCTGCTGTTCGACGCCGAGACGGCCACCGCCGTCGCGGTCAAGCACGTCACCGACCCGGTCCCGGAGATGATCCCACGCAAGGGCGTCCGTGTCCCGGCCGGGTTCGAGGGCATCGTGCGCAAGCTGCTCGCCAAGGACCCGCGCGCCCGCTACCTGTCCGCGGCCGCCGTCCGGGCTGCCCTCACCCCCTACCTCTCCGGCGCCGCCGCGGCGGCCACCGACGCCATCCCCCTCGATCCCCGCGAGTTCCAGACCAACAGCGATGAGCCGCCCTCGGTGGACGTGGAGGTCCGCTCCGAGGATCGCGGCGGCCGCGCCAGGCCGCGGCCACGGCTGATCGGACGTGAGCGAGAGCTGCGTCTTCTGTGGGAGATGCAAATTCGCGCATTGGAGACCGGCGCCGGGGCCGTGATCTTCCTCCATGGCGAGACGGGCGTCGGCAAGACCCGTCTGCTCGAGGCCTTTCGTGATCGCGTGCTCGAATACCTCCAGATGGACTGGCTCGAGGGCGTCACCCGCCAGGGCACAGGGCAGGGCCTCTGGGCGGTCCGACAGGTGCTCGCCGGTCTCTTTGGCCTCCGCAACGAGGGCCGCAGCGACGCCAGGGAGATGATCCGCGCCACCATGTCGCGCTGGGGCACCCCCGCCGAGTCCGAGGTGGACCGGCTGGCCGACCTCCTGCTGCCGAGCGACGGCGACGGCGTCGTCCTCAAGGGCTTCGTCAAGGACGAGGAGGAGGACCAGCGCCGCACACAGCGCGAGCTCCTGTTCGGGCTGGTCGAGCGCGTGCTCCGCCGCGCCGCCGCCGAGCGACCGCTCGTCGTCGTTCTTGAGGATCTCCAGTGGGCTGGCTTCCCGACCCAGCAGTTCCTGGAGTACTTCATCCCTGGCCTCCACCAGACGCCAGCGCCGATCCTCCTCGTGGCCACCTTCCGCACGGACGCGCCCACCGCCCCCGACTGGCTCGCCGTGGCGCGGCGGATGAAGCGGTACGAGTCGGACGTCGCCCTCCGCATCGCCCTGCGCGGCCTCGACGCCGCCGGCTCCAGGGACATGGTCCTGTCGATGCTCAACGCCTCCGAGGGGCTCATCGAGGGCATCTTCGACCTGAGCCAGGGCAACCCGCTCCACGTCGTGCAGGTCCTCCGGTTCCTCCAGGACAGCGACCTCCTGATCCGCGACATGGGCGTCTGGGAGCTCCGGCAGGGCACCCGTCTGACCGACGCCGTACCCCCGGAGCTGGCCGACCTCCTGCTGGCCCGCCTCGCCCATCTCCTCGACACGCACTCCCACGGCGAGGCGCTGACCCGGATCATCGAGCGCTGCGCGATCATCGGCCGGCAGGTGCCGTACGAGCTGTTGCGGACCCTCTTGCGGTTCGAGAACGAGATGGTCTCCGTCGAGACTGGCCTCATCGACCACCTTGACGAGGCGCTCGACTTCTTCGTCGCCGAGGCCATCCTCCAGGAGAACGTCGAGTCCCCCGACGACGTCCTCGAGTTCGCCCAGGGCCTCCTGCGCGAGGTCCTCAGCCGCCGCATCCGAGGGCGACGCGCAGCCCGCGTCACCCACCTCGCCGCCGCCCGCGCCCGCGAGGCCTACTACATCAACGCCACCGATGCCCACGCCGACGCGATCGCCGACCACTACGAGGCGGCCCGTGAGTGGGAGGAGGCCCTGCGCTGGATCGTGCGCGCCGCTCGCGTCGCCCACCGCGCCTGGGATATCAAGAACTGCATCGACCACTTCAACCGCGCCCGCGACCTCATGGATCGCATGCCCGCCGTCGACCCGCGGGTCCGCCGTGAAGTCGCCGCCACGCTCGGCGAGATCTACTACACCGAGGGCCGCTACGACGAGGCCGACACCCTCTTTCGCGAGGCCTTCGAGCTCGCCGAGGCGGAGGGCGAGACCCTCGGCATGGCACACCTCCTGTTCCTGCGCGGTGACGCCGCCCGCGTCCTGAACGACTTCGAGGAGTCCGAGTCCTGCTACCGGGAGTGCCTCGCCGTCAGCCGCGCCCTCGGCGATCGGGCGGGCATCGGGCGCGCGCTGCTCGGCCTCTCCAAGCTCTCCCGCATGCGCCGCTCCCTCGAGGAGAGCCACGACTTCCTCACCGCCGCCGAGGAGCAGTTCCTCGTCGAGCAGGACCAGTGGGCCATCGCCGACGCCCGACGCCAGCGGGCCTACATCTACCTGATGCAAGGCAAGCTCGAGGAGAGCAAGCACTTCCTCGAGGAGGCGCTGGAGATCCACAGGCAGTTCGATGACAAGCGCGGGCTGGCCTACATCCAACGCGATCTGGCCAACCACGCCGTCCTGATGGGCCGATTCCGCGAGGCGGAGCTCCAGGCACGCAAGGCGCTGGACCTGTTCGAGCAGATCGGCGCACGCTTCGGGTTCGCTCAGACGCTCTCGGCGCTGGCGGAGATCCATCGCGCCCAGGGGCACCTGCAGGCGTCAAGCGATCTTCACGCCAAGGCGCTCGTGATCTTCGAGGTGCTCAACTGCTGGCGCGACATCGCCATGACCCACTACTACCTCGGCGCCAACGCGTTCAAGCAGCATCGACTCCCCGAGGCCGGGGCCGAGCTGACCCGCGCGCTCGAGCTGGCGGCCCTCAAGGAGTTTCCCTCGGTCGAGGGCCTCGCCTCCGCTGCCCAGGCCCGCATGGCCGCCCGCGCCGGTCAGCTCGAGACCGCCCGCGCCATGCTCCTGCGCGCCCACCAGGCGCTCGCGCACGAGACGCCGCTGGTCCCGGACCTGGCCGAGATCTACGCCGACTGCGCCGACGCGTTCGAGCACGCTGGCGAGGTGGAGTTCGCCGAGGAATGCCGCGACCGCGCCACGGCCATCTGGGCAGGGCTCGGCCGCACGCCGCCTTGAGCGCGCCCATCAGGCTGCGAGGTGCCCCCGGTGCACCTCGCGCCTCGCTCACCACGGACTTCGTGCTTGACGCTCTCGGCTGATGGTGGTAGCGCCCATGCCGCCGGGTGTGGTAACTTTGCACCATCCTCGGCGCCGGCCGACGAGCGGTTCCATCCCCCGTCGGCTGCACACCGCTGCCTGACCTCTGGACGAGCGCCGTCGCGTTCATGGCGCGCGTGGGTCGGGGACCCCGGGAAGACCTCCCGGATGCCAACACTACGGGTGAGCGCTGATGAAGGAAAATGGAGTCTCCTCCGCGTTTCGCGATGTGCCACGCACCGGCGTCATCTACGTCATGACCGAGGCCGCCCGCAAGGGCTACACCGGCGGCGACCCCGCCTGGTCCAACCTCGGCCAGGGCCAGCCCGAGACCGGCCCGCTCCCGGATGCCCCCCCCCGGATCGACACGGTTCACATCCTCGAAGAAGATCAGGAATACGCCCCGGTACCTGGTTTGTGGGAGCTGAGGGAGGCTGTCGCCAGTCACTACAACGCCGTGTATCGGCGCGGGATGAAGAGTCAGTACACAGCCGAGAACGTCTGCATCTCCTCGGGCGGGCGCGCCGCGCTGACCCGCGCGGCCGCCGGTCTCGGCAACGTGCACCTCGGCCACTTCCTGCCCGACTACACCGCCTACGAGGAGCTCCTCGAGGTCTTCCGCGCGTTCACGCCCATCCCGATCCTGCTCGAGCCCCATCGCGGCTACGACTTCAGCCTCAACGAGCTCCAGCGCGAGATCCTGGGCCGCGGCCTCAGCGCGCTCCTGCTGTCCAACCCCTGCAACCCCACCGGCAAGCTGATCGGCGGAGAGTCGCTGCGGGGCTGGGTGTCTGTCGCGGGCAAGCTCGGCTGCACGCTGCTCCTGGACGAGTTCTACAGCCACTACATCTGGAACGACGCCATCCTGGCCGAGAGCCCCGGCAAGGTCAGCGCAGCCATGTACGTCGAAGACGTCGAGCGCGAGCCCGTCGTGATGTTCGACGGCCTGACCAAGAACTGGCGCTATCCCGGCTGGCGCGTCGCCTGGACCGTCGCCCCCAGGGACATCATCCAGACGATCACCTCGGCGGGCAGCTTCCTCGACGGCGGCGGAAGCCGGCCGCTCCAGCGCGCTGCCATTCCGCTGCTCGAGCCGGCCACGGCGCTCGGGGAGGCTAGAGCGATCCAGCGGACGTTCCGCAAGAAACGCGACCTGCTGATCAGCCGCCTCGTCTCTATGGGCGTCACCATCGACCGCGTGCCCGATGGCACGTTCTATGTCTGGGGGAACGTCAGGAACTTGCCCTCGTCGGTCAACACCGGCATGAAATTGTTCAGGGCGGGTCTCGACCATCAAGTCATCTGCGTCCCCGGCGAGTTCTTCGACGTCAACCCGGGTAAACGCCGCACCGGCTGGCCGAGCCGATTCCGTCACCATGTCCGCTTCAGCTTCGGGCCCGCCGAGAGCACGCTCATCCACGGCCTCGAGCGACTGGAGCAGCTGATCGCCAACGCTCCCGACGACCGGTCAGGGCACGACGCCCTGTCCGACTGACGCAAACCGCAAGGTGGAAACGATGAAGACTGCCCGATACCTTATGGCCACCCTCGCGGTGTGCGCGCTCCTCGTGGCTGGATGTGGAGACCTGAAGGACGCCGTCGAGCAGTCCATCCAGGGCGACGCGGCCGCCCTCAAAGAAGGGGACATGCCCAATTGCTCCCGCGTGCTGAACTGCTGCACCAAGCTCAAGACCTACAGCCTCACCCCCGAGGACGTCATCACCGTCTGTGACGACACCCTCAGCCCCTCGGCCGACAGCTTGATCACCAGCTACCAGCAGGCCCGCCAGGGCATCGAGAACGACGGCGCCCTGACCGCCGAGACCCGCGCTGGCCTGCTCGACGAGCTCAAGACCACCTACCAGGACAGCATCGAGCCCGGTTGCCGCTGCTTCCTCGACCAGACCGTCGGCGATGTCTCCGCCGATGGCTTCCTGTCCCCGGCGGACTGCGAAGTGGTCGAGTCCGTCGGCGCCCTCACGCCGCCGGCGACCTGCGAAGACGCTCAGGACGCCCTCGTGGGCTTCGCGCAGGATCCCCCGACCGTCGGCAACTGAGCCGCCGAGACGGTCCGCTGCCTGTGCCCCACCTCCACGGTGGGCGCGGGCGCACCGCTCCGCGCGATCCTCGCAGCGCCGGACTGACCGGGACCGTCCCGGCGGCTCGGCGCCGTGTTCGCACCTCGCCCCCCATCCACCCGGGATCGACACATGACGCGGTTCGACGCGCACCCCTCCCTCTCTGCGGCCGATCGTGACTTCGCTGCCAGGATCGCCGAGGCCTTCGACGCGCTGCAGGGCATCCGTCGGCAGAACGTACGGTACGCAGAGCACCGCTACGATCCGCCGCGCATGGACGGCTGGCCTACCCTTCAGCTCGACGACGTGAGCGGCATCCCGTTCCTCCAGGACGTGCTCGGCGTCGAGTTCTACCAGCTCCGCGCCCTGGTGCGCGCCCGCGAGGGCGACACCGTCGCCGCGACCTGCCCGGACATGCCCGGCTACCGCTCCTACAACCGCGACCACCTCGGCTTCGGTCAGGCCCACTACCTCTATGCGGCGCCGACGGCCTCCCCGGTCAAAGTCGCCGAGGCTTGCCGCCACGGCGAGTCCTTCGAGCGACTCATCGCGCTGGCGCAGCAGGGCGGGGGGCTGGTGCTGCATCCCTACATGGGCATCGAGTCGGTCTGGGCGCTGGCCGAGGACCTCGCCAACGCCGCAGGCGTCGGGGTCGGCGTCAAGGCGCCGCCGCCTCCGGTGTGCTGGTTCGCCAACGACAAGATCCACCTCTCCGACCTCGCCTCGGCCATGCTCGGCCCCGGCGCCATCATGCCGAGCTTCGTCGGAGACAGCGCAGCCGCGCTGTCGCTGCGGCTCGTTCAGCTCGCCCACGGCGCCAGCGAGGTCGGGCTCAAGATGGCCCGGTGCGCCTCGGCGATGGGCAACGCGGTGTTCGACGCCCGCTGGATCCACGAGGCGCCGTTCGGCGAGGTGCTGGATGCGGTGGAAACCTTCCTGCTGCAGAAGGAGTGGAGCCAGGGCGAGCAGGTGCACGCCGTGGCGTGGGAGTCCACCGACCTGTCGCCGTCCTCACAGCTCTGGATCCCGCCGCTCGGCCACGGCGAGGTGCAGCTCGATGGCTTGTACGAGCAGCTGCTCGAAGGCCACGAGAAGGTCTTCCTCGGCTCCATCCCGGCGCGGCTGCCGGACGTGATCTCGGCCTTCATGGCGCGGTCATCACTCATGCTCGGCACCGCGTATCAGCACCTTGGCTACGTCGGTCGGTGCTCGTTCGACTTCATCGTGATCGGGGATGGGAGCGTCCGGTTCGTCGAGTGCAACGGCCGGTGGGGTGGCACCTCGACGCCGATGCACCTGATGGACCGCGTCTTTCCGAACGGGCGCCCTCCGTACCGCGCCCGCGACTACGTCGTACCCTCGCTCGCCGACAAGCCCTTTGAGGCGCTGGCCGAGGTTCTGGGTGATGCGCTCTACGATGTCCGCACCGGCCGGGGCCGCTTCATCGTCTACAACGTCGGCTGCATGAACAAGTACGGTAAGTTCGATGTCATCGCGATCGGCGACGATATCGAAGACGCGACCGACGCGCTCGAGCAAGACCTGGCCGGCATCTTTGCCGCCGCTGGCCATCGCTTCGAATAGACGCCCGAGCGGACGGGTTCCGCAGAGGGCAGGGCTTGCCAGAGCCCTTGCGTCATGCTCGGAGCCAGTGCTAAGTGGTTTGTCCGGAGAGCCTGATCGGCTCATCGGTGTCTTCGGTGAAACGGGGCATCCCCCCGCGCTCGTTCGACGAGCCGACACCCTGCGCGGTCACCGCGCCTCACCAAGCGCGAACGACTCTCGCCCTATCGCCGTAAGGCCCTGTTCAGCAAGGGAATAGTCGCACGAGTTGGCGTCTCGCCCGAAGCTGCACGCGGCCAGGTTCACCGTCGAACCCAAACTCGACGACGGCGAGTCCTCCCCTCGCCGCGCCGTGCCCGGAGCAGTGGGACCATGCATACACGCACTCCATCCTCCATCGCCGCCGCCCTCGTGGCGGGCCTCTGCGTCGTCGCCGCCACCTCCACCGCGCTCGCCGCCGACGACAGCGTCACCGAGCTCCACGTCATCAAGTCCGGAGGCCGCACCATGATCGCGGCCTTCGCCGACGATGGCGTCACCTTCCTCGATGTCGCCACCCACGGCACCTACCGCGCCTGGCCCACCAGCACCAAGGTCGGCAAGGGCGCGCGCCCGGACTTTTTCGTCCTTCGCGACGCCGACAAGGACGGGGTCGTGGATGTCCTCGTCATGGGCAACCCCGCCTTCATCATCTCCGGGATCGGCGACCCGATCTCGTCGGTCAAAGGCAAGTGCGACCAGGTCCACATGAACGACTTCGCCGCCGACGGCAGCGTGGACGTCCTGTGCCGCAAGGGAAACACCATCACCCTGACCACCCACGATGGCCAGAAGCTCTGGGAGTACAAGGTCAGCGGCATCACCATCAACGACTGCCACTTCGGCGACTTCAACGGGAACCTCAAGGCCGACATCGAGTGCGCCGCTGGCAAGGGCCGCTTCGTCCGCATCGGCGGCGACGGCAACGAGCTCGGCCGCGACTTCGACTCCGCCCAGCTCAACGACACCGAGGACGACAACCCCGGTCACGAGGCCCGCTCCAAGGACGTGCTCGCCGGCCGTGAGATGTTCGACATCGACGGCGACGGCACCGCCGAAGAGTCCCTGAACGCCGACGGCAAGATGCTGTTCATCCGCTCGGGCGCCAAGCCCAAGCCGCTCGGTCAAGCCGAGACCGGCCCGCTGTTCTCCGCGCTCGTCGAGGACCTGGACGGCGACGGCGCCGCCGATGTGGTCGTCGGTGGCGCGGGCAAGGTCTTCTTCTTCGGCCGCGACGGCAAGCTCATCGCCGAGGTCACCACCGACCCGAAGAAGCTCCACCGCGACCCCGCCGTCGAGGTCGAGGGCGTTGGCGCCAACGGCCTCGAGGACGACTCCGGAGAGGTCAACAAGAAGGTCGTCGTCGACGGCTCCGCGCTCCTGGCCGCCTGCTACGGCACCAACGTCAAGCGCGACCCGTACACCCGCGTCGGGCGCGTCATCTACAACCTCGATATCGATGCCAAAGGCGGCGTCAAGCGCGCCCAGCGGCTCCACAGCGACCTCGACGACAAGTCCGTGGAGGGCTGTCTGTCCAAGGCGTTCACCAAGCTCAAGTTCGGAAAGGCCTCCCAGCCGGGCGCGAGCGTGACGGTCACGCTGAAGATGGGCTTCGTCGACAGATAGAGCGACTCATGACCACTCAACCCGAGGTCATCTACGCACGGCAGCTCCTGACCATGGTGTCCGACACACCGGACGCCATCGAGGAGCCGCCCGATCCCTCCCGGCTCAACGCGCTGCGCGACCGCGACGCCTCCGTCGTGGGCCTGATCGAGGACGGCGCCATCGCCCTGTCCGACGACCGGATCGTCTGGGTCGGCCCCGCCGCTGAGCTGCCCGAGCGCTACCGCAGCAAGGAGGCCTGGCGCGTGCCCTGTGCGGCGCCTGGCCTCATCGATTGCCACACCCACGCCGTGTTCGCGGGCTCCCGCCACATGGAGTTCGTCCAGCGCAACCTCGGCGCGGACTACCTCGACATCCTCGAGGCCGGCGGAGGCATCCTGTCGAGCGCGAAGGCGACCGCCGCCGCCAGCCGCAAGGAGCTGGCCGAGCTGCTCGTCGGCCGGTGCTACGGTGCCACGCGCATGGGCATCACCACCCTCGAGGTCAAGAGCGGCTACGGCCTGGCCACCGACGTCGAGATGAAGCAGCTCGCCGCCATCAACGACGCCCGCGCCGACGTCCTGTTGGACCTCGAGGCCACCTTCCTCGGCGCCCACGCCATCCCGCGCAAGTACCGCGAGCGCCGGGACGACTACGTGCAGCTCGTGTGCGAGGAGATGATCCCCCGCGTCTCCGAGCGCCGCCTCGCCCGGTTCTGCGACGTCTTCTGCGACCGCGGCGCCTTCACCGCCGCCGAGGCCGAGCGCATCCTCAAGACCGGCCTGGACTACGGCCTGATCCCCCGCATCCACGCCGACGAGCTGACCTCCGCCGGCGCCGCTGAGGTCGCAGCGCGCGTCGGCGCCAGCAGCGCCGATCACCTCGAGTACGTCAGCGACGAGGCGATCACCATGATGGCCGAGGCATCGGTCGTCGCGGTCCTGCTCCCGGCGGTCAACCTGTACTTGCGCTGTGATCGCTACGCCCCGGCCCGCGCCCTCCTGAACGCTGGCGTCGACGTCGCCTTGTCCACCGACTTCAACCCCGGCACGGCGATGACCCAGGACCTCGGCTTGATCATGACCCTCGGCTGCACCATGCTCGGCATGACCCCTGGCGAGTGCCTCCGCGCCGTGACCGCCTCCGCCGCCCGCGCCCTCCGACTGCCTGACCGCGGCACCCTGGCGGTGGGCCAGCGGGCCGATGTGGCGATGTTTGGTGTCGAAGACTACTGGCAGATCCCCTATGTGGCCGGATACAGTCACGTGGAGGGGGTGATTCGCGCGGGCGAACTGGTATACTGGCGCTCGACCGAAGACGTCGACGGGTAGGACAAGGACGCGAGCCGAGCGCCGCGCAGCCCCATCCGAGCCCAGCCCAGCCCATTCAGCCACGTCTGCCCATCGCGCGCCCGCCGCCGCGTCGCGCACATGAGGTTTCGTCGAGTTGACTCGTGCACCCGCACCCGCACCGTGCCCACCAGGTCCACGGTCCACCGGTGCGCGGGGACACCCACACGGTTTCTGAAAGGAGCGCCGCATGCAGCAGGTCAAGTTCCCCGGACTGGGGAAGTGCGATACCGGGAAGTACTTCGACGCCATCGTCCAGATCTACCAGCGCATCACCCAGGAGGAGCTCAACGACCGCTCGCTCCGTCGCTTCCTGCGCAGCAACAGCTGGATGGAGAAGGAGGGCTACGAGGACCTGCTCGAGTTCCTCGACGTCAAGGTGGACGCCAGCGAGAACGTCACCCTCGGCAAGTGGGCCCGAAGCTGGCACGACAAGTCCGACGCCATCGAGCGCCGCAAGGAGCTGTTCAACCGCCTGGCCGGCATGAACGAGATCCTCGTCAAGTACGTCTTCGACGCGGTTCAGGAGCGCCTCTACTCCACCAGCGAGCTCTACCGGATGCTGACGAGCTACGTCTACCCCGGCGAGCGTGTCGACCTGCCCGAGTTCAAGAACTGGCTGGCCTGGATCCAGGCGACCGACCGCATCCGCGTCCTCGGCATCCGCTGGGCGCCCGGCAAGCTCTTTGACGCCAGCGCCTCCTACATCGCCTCCATCGATGTCGACGAGATCCTCGAGGAGGAGGCCGAGGACGAGCTGGTCGGCGCCGAACCCGAGCCCTCCGAGGACGCCGCCCCCGACGAGCCGACCCCCGCCTCCACCCCGTCGTCGAAGCCCGCCCCCGCCGCGGTCTCCGACCCCGACCCCGAGCCCGACATCGGCTGGGAGCCGCCCGAGGACGACGAGCTCGACGACGATCCGGCCCCGGCTCCGACCGCCGCCCGTGCCGCCGCCGCCGCGCCCGCCGTCGCCGGCGATCAGCTCGCCGCCCTCGTCGCGGCGATGGGCCAGCTCGGCCCCGCCCGCTCCAACGACCTCATCGACGCCCGCCTCCTCAAGCCCGCCCCCTACCTCGCCGCCCTGGCCGACGGGGCCCCCCTCGAGCGTGTCCGCGAGGCGATGGCCGCCGAGCCCGCCTCCGCGCCCGAGGCCTGGATCGACGAGCTGGTCGCCCCCGAGGAGCGGCAGGCGAACAACGTCCGCCAGCTCCTCGAGTGGTGGTCCGGCGTCGAGGATCGGCCCGCGCTCCGCGCCGATCAGTTCGGGATCATGCCGTATGGCGAGGATGGCTGGCAGGAGGGCAAGCGCGCCCGGTTCATCTTCCGCATGGCGTGCCTCGCCGTGGCCATCCATCGCGCGCCGGCCGACGGCGACGTCGAGTTCGCCGTGCTGGACGGCGCCGGCTTCTACGGCCGCCTCTTCGATGAGCCCGGCTCGGTCGAGCGCCTCCTGGACGAGCTGTTCGAGCAGGGCCTCGGCGGTCGCGCCGAGCTGTTCCGCCACCTGCACCTGACCCTCATGCTCGCCCGCAGCCTCCGCGGCGCCGAGGCGTTCTGTGAGGGCCTGCCCGAGCTGGACGCCGACGCCGTCATCAGCGGCCTCTGGAAGCGCCTGGCCGCGTTCCAGCTCGACGCCGAGGTCCTCTGGGTGGTGCGCGAGCTGTCGATGTTCGGCATCCTCCGCCAGCCCGAGCTGCGCGAGTGTCGCGTCGTGCCCACCGCCGCCGTGCGCCGCGCCGCGTTCCATCTCGGCCTGCTCGAGACAGCCCAGGCGTCCTCGCTGCCCGCGCTCCTGTTCGCCTCCCGCCGCCTGTCGCCCCTGGTCGGCAACGAGCTGGAGGGGCCCTTGCTGGGCCTCTGGAAGGCCTACGGCGCGCACCTGCCCGGCCGTTTCTGGAGCCGCTGACCGGCCAACCCCGTCGCCGAGACCGCCGATGCCGTCCCATCTCCTCGTCATCTCCGATGTGCACCTCGGCGAGTACGCCAAAGAGGTGGATCGGATCGGCTACCTCAAGGGGTTTGCCCGCAGCGACTCCGAGCTGTGTGCGTTCCTGGAGTACCATCAAAAGCGCTGGATCGGCGGCGTGCCCTGGCGCCTCGTGATCAACGGCGACTTCGTCGACTTCATCGCCGTCACCTTCCGCCCCTCAGAGGCCGTCACCACCGATCATCCCGAGCTCGAGGTGTCGGACGATGAGGCGAGGTTCGGCCTCGACAGCTCCGCCGACAAGGCCGTCTGGAAGCTCGACCGCATCATCGATCGGCACCGCGACCTGTTCACCTATCTCGCTGACTTCATCGGCCACGGCAACAGCATCGACCTCCTGTACGGCAACCACGACGTCGAGTTCTGGTGGCCGGAGGTGCACGAGCGGTTCAGGGCGCGCCTGCGGGAGATCTACTTTGGCGGCGAGGCGGTGGTAGGGAAGGACCCGGCATCGTTCGTCAAGCGCGTCCGATTCCATCCGTGGTTCCTGTATGAGCCAGGCAAGTTCTACATCGAGCACGGCAATCAATACGACGACTTCTCGAGCTTCGAGTACCGCCTCAACCCGGTCGCGCCGTCGGATCAGCGCCAGCTCGCCATGCCAGTCAGCCACATGGCGATTCGCTATTTCGTCAATCAGTACAAGGGCTTTCGAAGCCACGACAAAGACAGGTGGACGCTCTTCGACTACATGAGGTGGCTGAAAGAGCAGGGCATGGACAACGTCCTGCGGATCGTCAAGCTCTACGTCCTGCTCTCCTCCCAGGTGTGGACCTACGCGCGGCTGACCCGGGTCGCCGACGCGGGGGCGCTGCGCGACGTGCACGACCGCTCCCTCGACGCTGTCGCCTCGGTCTACGGCATGACCGAGGACCAGGCCCGCCAGCTCGACGCCCTCCACAACCCACCCGTCACCGAGTCGCTCGGCCGCACCATTCAGGCCATCGGCATCGACTGGTACGTCTGGGGCGCCTTCTGGTTCCTGGCCGCCTTCGCCGTACTCGCCATCCCGTTTCCCCTGCACTGGACCATGGCGCTGTGGGCCCTGCTGGCGATCGGCGCGGTCGTCTCGCGCAGGTTGTGGCCGCTGGTGAGGCAGCGGCTGCTCGGCAGCAACGTCACGACCGCCGTTGCCCCCAAGGTCGACGCCGCCACCCGCCGCATCGCTGAGATCCTCGACGTCCGCTACATCTTCTTCGGCCACACCCACAAGCCGCTCAAGGTCAAGGTCCGCACCTCGCCGCCATGCTGGTATCTCAACGGCGGCTCCTGGCTGGCCACCCGCCGGCGCGAGCGCCACGCCCAGGAGAGCGGCCGCGACATCTGTCCGAGTCGGCTGACATTCATCGTCTATCGCGACGGCAGCGTTCCCGACGCCCGCCTGTTCCGATGGTGCGCCCGCGATGGCCGGCCCGTGCCGTTCGATCCGCGCGGTGGCCTCGAGAGCCTCGAGCCCGAGCACATCGAGCGGCTCGAGGTCAGGCCCCCGGCCAGCCAAATGGGCGGCGGGCGCCGAGCGGGCAGGGGGAGGCGACGCGGCTGAGGGCTCATCGAGATGAGCCCTCAGGTTGAGAAGCCGTTCGAAAAATACATGCCTTGTTTCCTCGTATCTTCTGTCTCCATGTGGGTCTTCTGCTCGGTCATGGGCCTCTGGGCCCACTCCCTCACATCAGACACCACCTGGTGCCAGAATCTACGTCGGATCCATCGGCATCTATTTTCCGAATGGCTTCTGAACAAGAAACACGAAAGGACTAGGCATGTGGGAGAGGGTCCACAAAGCTGGTCCTTTCGAGATGTTTGGGGTGTCTGCGGCGGAGACGTCCGCGTTCACCGGGATGCCCCCACCCCACATGAGAGGGAGTGGAGGGAGCGGAGCAGGCTGGACACTGTGGCGAGGTCATGAGGACCCCGAGAGGGCCACGGCGCCGTCCAAGCAACCCACTCCGCATATCCACGTTTCGTGCCAGCGCATGGCCCCCCTCGCTGCCGGCATCGACGATCTATGAGGTCATATGTGACCAGTCTTGGCGCTTGCGGTTGGTCGTTATTGACCAGTGTCGTGGTCATATTTGACCACCTTGACGCGTGCCCGTGGGGGACGATGATCTGCTCCTCCGCACGTCGCGGCGCCTCGCCCTCCGGTCTGTCGAGCCTCCATGAACACTGATCCCGACGATCTCTACCACCCCTACCACGTCGTTCGCCTTGGCGCCATCGCCGCCCTGGCCGAGGAGCTTGGCGCCGAGCCGCTCCGCCTCTTCGACCTCCTGCGGCCGTCGCTCGCGGATCCCCACCGCGGCGTGCGCGACGCCGTTGCGCACGCCCTGGCACACGCCAGCCTGGCGTCCGCAGAGGTCCTGCTCGCGCTCCTCGACGCCGCCCGGGTCGGCACCGAAGCCCCCGAGGGCCGCCGCGCCCGGCTCGGCAGCCTCTTCGCCATCGAGCTCGCCGCCCGCCAGTCCCCCGCGCTCGACACCGCACCGTTCGACACCGCACGCACCGAGCTCATCCCCCTCGTCGACCACGCGCTGACCCACGTGCGCTTCCAGGCGTTCTCCGCCCTCGAGGCCCTCGGCACCCGCTCCGACGACTACACCGCTCGCGCCCTGGCGCACCTGCAGGACACCGACGAGGAGGTCGTCGCCGTCGCCGCGGAGGCCCTGGCGCGGTGTGGGCGCACCGACGCCATCGAGCCACTCGCCGCAGCCACCGCCCGCCTCCACAGCGACCCCCTCGCCCGCGCCTCGGTCGCGCTCTCCGAACTCGCCGCAGGCGTCACCGACGCCGAGGCGATCCTGCAGCCGCTCCGGCACCAGCTCGTCGCCCAGTCCCGTCGCATCCCTCACGGCCTGCGCGCCTGTGAGGCCCTCGGTGCACTCGGCGGCGCCGACGCCCAGGCTCACCTCCGCAAGCTCGCCCGCAGCTGGTTCGTCCACCGCCTCGTCCGCGTCGCCGCCGCCGCTGGCCTCGCCCGCTCAGGCAGCCCCGAGGGCGTCGAGCTCCTCGCCACCCTCCTGCGCCACCGCCGCAGGGACGCCCGAGGCTACGCGATCGAGCTGGCCGGACGGTGGGGCGGCGCAGCGCTGGTCCAGCCGCTGGTGGCCATCCTCCAGAGTCCGCGGGACTACCACAGCGACACCGCCGCCCTGGCCCTGGCTCTCACCTGCGCCCCCGAGGCCGACGCCGCGTTGCTCACCGCCGCCGAGGACCCGCGTCCCGACGTGCGCCTCGAGGTCGCCCGCGCCCTCCGCCAAAGGAACATCGGCGCAGACGTCCTTCAACGCCTGATCGACCACGACCCCGATCCCGAGGTCAAACTCGCCGCCCGCGCCGCCCATCCCGATACCCCCGACGACGACCCATCCCCCTGAGCCCCCAAGGCAGCCCCATGAACGAGCCCCTCGAGCTGATCGACACCCACGCCCACCTCGACGCCGACGACTTCGCCCCCGACTTTGACGCGATGATGGACCGCGCCACCCACGCTGGCGTCCGCACCATCGTCACCATCGGCGCCAGCCGCGGCTTCGACTCCAACGTCCGCGCTCTCGCGCTGGCCGACGCCTGGCCCCACGTCTACGCCACCGTCGGTATCCACCCCCACGACGCCGCCCTCTACACCGACGCCATCGGCGCCCGGCTCGAAGCCATGGCCACCGCCCACCCGAAGGTGGTCGGCATCGGCGAGACGGGCCTCGACACCTTCTACGACCACGGAACTCCCGCGCAGCAGCACCACGCCTTCCGCGCCTTCGTTCAGCTCGCCCGCCGCGTCCGCAAGCCCCTCATCATCCACACCCGCGAAGCCGAGGCCGACACCATCGCCATCCTCAAGGAGGAGAACGCAGCCGACGTCGGCGGCATCATCCACTGCTTCAGCGGTACCCGCTGGCTGGCAGAGGAGGCCCTCGCCCTCGGCTTCTACATCTCCCTCTCCGGCATCGTCACCTTCAAGAAGGTCGACGTCATCCGTGAGGTCGCCGCCATGGTCCCCCTCGAGCGCCTCCTCGTCGAGACCGACGCCCCCTGGCTCGCACCCGCCCCGCGCCGCGGCAAACGCAACGAGCCCGCCTGGGTCGAGCACACACTCCGCGCCGTCGCCACCCTTCGCGGCATGGACCCCGCCGCGCTCGCGCGGGTGACCAGCGAGAACGCCAGGAGGGTGTTCGGGCTCGGCCCTCACCCCCCAGCCCCCTCTACCCTATGAGGGTAGAGGGGGAGCCGGACAGTAAGCTGTTGCTGTATAAGTAAAAACCCTGTTCTACCCCCCCTCTACCCGTCGAGGGGAGAGGGGGCTGGGGGGTGAGGGCCTCCCCCTCTCCCGTCATACGGGAGAGGGGGCTGGGGGGTGAGGGCGCGCCTGCGCTCAGGGCCCCTTGCGGGCAACATGCGTGTCGGAGTTGCGGCGAAGCATGGCGCGACCGGCGTCGGTGAACTCGGCCCAGAGGGTGCGGCTGCCGGAGGTGAGGCCGGTGAGCTGGGCCGTCTTCTCGGCGTTGAGGTAGATGCGGCGCACGCGGTCGGCGTCGAGGAAGCGACCGAGGACGGTGTTCTCAACGGCGGTGTTGTCCACCACGTAGACCTTGTTGAAGAGCTCGGTGACGAGATACACCCAGGTGTAGCCGCCGCGTGGTCCCTCGCGCTCGTCGGTGTCGTCCTTGCGGGGCGTGGAGGCCTTCGCGCGGCGGTCGGCGGTGGCGGCGATGATGGGGCCGACGTCCTTGACGATCTTGTGGTAGAGGTCCTCGACGAATTTCCTGTCGCCTTCGAGCTCGGCGTTCAGTCCGGGGAGATTGATCACGAAGCGGGTGCGCCGGGGTGTGGTCATGGGTGTGTCGATGGTGGGGGCGAGCTGTGGGCGTCTCGTGGGCGAGGGGCGAGTGGCCCAGGGTGAGATGAAGGATACGCCAGATGGGTGGTAGGGTGTCAACGAGGCGGTGAGGTGGGGTGGTGCGCAGCGGCGGCCCTGGGGGCGCGTGGTCTGCGGCTCGGGTGATAGATGAGAATCACGCTGTGATTTGTCGCGGAGGCTGGTTTGAGCGTGAAGCTGTTTGATGGGCTCGGCGTGTTGATGGTGCTGGCGGCGCTGGCGTGCATCGGCGGGATGGTCGCGACGGACTTCGGGGTGGGGGCCCCGGAGCGCATCGCGCTGTCGAGCGAGGACCTGGCAGACGGGTTCCGGCCTGGGCAGGAGTGGCAGTCGATCTACCTGCGCGGGCAGAAGGTGGGGTACATGGAGCTTCGCAAGGAGCTGCGTGACGATGGCTATCACATGGAGTCGCGCATGGTCCTGCACATGACCGTGATGAAGACGCGACGGCGCATCGTGACCCGGTTCGAGGGCAACTTGAGCCCCGACCTGATCCTGCGCGACTTCACGATGCAGATCGAGAGCCCGCCGGCGTCGGTGACCATCGAGGGCGTCGTGGAAGGAAACGACGTCGTGGTGGACTTCACCAGCGCGGGGAACCGGCAGCAGGAGCGGGTGACGCTGTCGGAGCCGCCGCGGATGTCGTTCTCGCTCCGGACGCTGTTCCTGGCCCATGTCGACGAACTCAAGCCCGGTCAGGAGGCCGCGATGCGGTTCTTTGATCCGGGCTCGATGACCGAACGGGAGGTGGTGATCCGGTACGAGGGCAAGGAGATGATGGTGGTGATGGACCAGGAGGTCGAGGCCTTCCGGCTCACCCAGCGGATGGGCAACACGGAGTTCGCTGTGTGGGTGAACGCGATCGGGGAGGTTCTCAAGGAGGAGCTGCCCATGGGGCTCGAGGGCGTGCGCGAGTCCGAGGCCGAGGCGCGCTATGGCGTCACGACCGGGACAGCAGCGGCCTCGGACGATATCATCGATGCGGTGGCGGTGGCGCCGCGGGGGCTCCCGTTTTCGGCCACGGCGCGCAGCGCGCGGCTGCGTCTGTCGGGGCTCGACTTCACCGGCTTCCACCTCGACGGGGGGCGGCAGCGCTGGACGCCGGAGGCCGAGCCGACGTCGGGCACGCTGGAGCTGCGGCTGGAGCCCTTCGGCGATCGCAAGGACGTGACGATCGGCGCCGTTGCTGCGCGGATCGAGACGGGCGATGCGCTCGGGGCGGAGCTGCGCGCGGCCACCCAGCCCGAGATGTTGCTGCAGTCCGACCACCCGCGCATCCACAGCCGCGCGCTGCGCGAGAGCGGGGTCGGCGAGTCGTCGGAGCTGGCCGGAGCGAGCGTGCTGGGGGTGAGCCGCAAGGTGGCCGACTGGGTCTATGAAGCGGTGGAAAAGAAGAACGTGATCGGTGTGCCGAGCGCGCTGGAGACGCTCGGCACGCTCGAGGGCGACTGCAACGAGCACGCGACGCTCACCACCGCGCTCCTGAGGAGCATCGGGGTGCCGGCGCGGATGGCGGTCGGGATCGCGTACCTGGCGAGCCAGGGGCGGTTCTTCTACCACGCGTGGGTGGAGGTCTGGGCGGGGGACTGGGTCGCGATCGACCCGACCTTCGGGCAGGCGCCGGCGGACATTGGCCATGTGCGCTTTGTGACCGGCGGGATCAAGGATCAGGTCGAGATGTTCCGGGTCATCGGAAAGCTCGACCTCGAGGTCAAGGAGGCAGAGTGAGCGAGACGCCGATGGGGCCCGGTGCGCCCATGATCGCGGTGAAGCACCTGCGCAAGGTGTACGGGGACTTTGAGGCCGTCAAGGACCTGAGCTTCGAGGTCTATCCGGGGGAGGTGTTCGGGTTCCTCGGACCGAACGGCGCAGGCAAGACGACCACGCTGCGCATGATCACAGGCCTGCTCGAGCCGAGCTCGGGCGAGGTGGTGATCGACGGTCACAACCTGCAGACTTCGCCGGTAGCGGCGAAGTCCGTGGTGGGGTTCATCCCGGATCGGCCGTACATCTACGAGAAGCTGACGGCTGTTGAGTTCATGCAGTTCGTCGCCGGCCTCTACCGCCTGGATCGCGCCACGACGGCGTCCCGGATCGAGGAGCTGCTGGACCTGTTCGATCTCGTGCGATGGGGGGGCAGCTTGATCGAGAACTTCAGCCACGGCATGAAGCAGCGGCTGGTGGTGGCGACGGCGCTGCTGCACCGGCCGAAGCTGCTCGTCGTGGACGAACCCATGGTGGGCCTCGATCCGCGCGGCACGCGCCTGATCAAGAAGATCTTTCGCCAGATCTGCGGGGACGGCGGCATGACCGTCTTCTTGAGCACGCACTCGCTGGAGGTGGCCGAGGAGGTCTGTGACCGCATCGCCATCATGCACCGCGGGGTGATGATCCGGAACGGCACGCTCGAGGAGCTGCGCGGCGAGATGGACCAACCCGGCAGCCGCCTGGAGGAGATCTTCCTTCAGATCACCGCCGAGGAGGACGACCCCGCCGAGGGGTCCGCGCTTGGGGGCATGTTCGGAGCAGGGGGAGGGCAATAGCTTGGTGCAACATCTGCTTTGGGCCAAGTGGTGCCAGCTCCGCAACCTCCCGCGCTCGGCGGGCGGCGGACGCAGCAAGGCGCTGCTGGGCTTGTTGTTCGGGCTGTCCATCTGGCTGGGCATCTACTTCGGGGCGAACTGGTTCGTGGGCAAGTGCCTGGAGGTGGAGCCGATCGGCGAGCTGATCGTCGAAAAAATGCTTGATTTCGTGTTGCTGATCCTCTTTAGTATGATGCTCTTCTCATCGGTGATCACCTCCTTCTCAACATTCTTCCTTGCCGATGACCTCCAGCTCCTGATGAGCCGCCCGATTGATCCCTACGCGCTCTATGGTGCGCGGTTCATCGAGACGCTGATCCTGGCAGGCTGGATGCCGCTGCTGTTCTCCATGCCGCTGTTCGTGAACATCGGGGTCCAGTTCGGGGCCGGATGGACGTTTTACGCCGTGCTGGCGGTGGCCCTGGTGTCGGTGACGCTGATCGCCAGCGCTGTGGCGGTTCCGATGACCGTGATCCTGACCAACGTCCTGCCCGCCCAACGGACCCGGGACGTGATGGTGTTCCTCGGGGTGCTCGGGTTCGTGATCGTGTTTGTCCTGTTTCGGGCCATCAACCCCGAGCAGATGCTCCAGCCGGACAAGTTCAACAACACCATGGAGCTGTTCGCCTCCCTCGGCTCGCCGAGCTCCTCGTGGCTGCCGTCGTCGTGGGCGCTCGAGGCGCTCAGGCCCGCCCTTCGGGGCGATGACCGCATGGCCTGGCTGCAGCTCGGGACCCTCGTGAGCACGGCGGGTGCCCTGTTCTTCGTCGGCGGGTGGGTGTTTCGACGCTGGCACGGCTCCGGGTTCAGCAAGGCCCTGGAGGGGCGTCACGCCGGCTCCGGCCTCGAGCGCGCCACCGGCTGGCTGTCTCGCCGCAAGGCGTCCGGTCCCGAGCTCGCCCGACGCGCGCTGGCGAAGCTGCGAAGCCGCACCGGCCCCCTCAACCCCGGCGTCGAGATGATGGTGAAGGACGCACGCGTGTTCGTGCGCGACACCGCGCAGTGGTCCCAGATCATCCTCCTGCTCGCCCTCGTCGTGATTTACCTCTTGAACTTCAGGTACTTCCGCACGCTGGGGGAGGGCGGGATCATCGGCCCGTTCGGTTTGTTCCTGATGAATGTCGGGCTGTGCGGCTTCATCGTCGCCTCGGTGGGCCTCCGCTTCCTGTTCCCCGCCATCTCCCTCGAGGGCAAGGCCTTCTGGCTCATCATCACCTCGCCGCAGACCATGCAGCAGTTCGTCGGCTCCAAGGCGCTCGCCGGGGCCGTGCCGATGCTCGTCATCAGCCAGCTCCTGTCCCTGTCCTCCAACGTCATGATCGGCACCCCCTGGCCGCTCACCCTCGTCTCGGTCGTCGTGGTCGCCACGCTCGTGCTCGGCCTGTCGGGCCTCGGCGTCGGGATCGGCGCCATGTACCCCCGCTTTGACGGCGACAACGCCTCCAAGGTCGCCACGAGCTTCGGCGGGATGCTCTATATGATGCTGGCGCTCGCCCTCGTCGTCGCCGTCCTGGCGATGATGGCGCCGCCGACCTGGGTGCTCACCCAGCTGCTCGCCGGCATCGATCCCTGGATGCTCAAGCGCCGCCCCTGGCTGCCGGTGCTCTGCGCCGCAGGCGTCTTCGTGGTGCCGCTGGCGGTCGGCTACGGAGCGCTGAAGCTGGGGGCTCGGAAGCTGGGGCGGTCGGAGGGGTGAGGGCGCCCTCACCCCCCGGCCCCCTCTCCCGTAGGACGGGAGAGGGGGAGGCCCTCACCCCCCAGCCCCCTCTCCCCTCGACGGGTAGAGGGGGGGTAGAACAGGTTTTTACTTATACAGCAATAACTTACGGGTCCGGCTCCCCCTCTCCCCTCATAGGGGAGAGGGGGTTGGGGGGTGAGGGCCTCCCCCTCTCCCCTCATAGGGGAGAGGGGGTTGGGGGGTGAGGGCCTCCCCCTCTCCCGTCATACGGGAGAGGGGGGTTGGGGGGTGAGGGCCTCCCCCTCTCCCGTCATACGGGAGAGGGGGCTGGGGGGTGAGGGCGGGGGGTTGAACCTGGCGAGACTCATCCTGTATGCTGCCGCGCCAGGCCGGCAGATCGGCCGCAACCTTGACCTCCAGCCAGAGTCGCCGATGTCCGACACCCGTAGTCTCAAAGAAGTACTCGCCGCCGCCGACCGCACGAAGCTGGTCGATGACGTGGTTCGACTGATCGACGAGGAAGTCTCGCGCAAGGGAGGGGTCACGGGGCTCGCTCTGAAGGGGGGGTATGCCGTGGTCAAGAAGCTGAAGGGAGGCCGGATGATCCACCTCGCGGCCAACAATCTGCTGGACGACTTCACGGACGCGATCGACAAGATCTACGAGAAGTTCCTGGGCGAGGGGGGAACCGGGGGCTTCACGGCGTTCCTCGCTCGTCACGAGGGCGAGGCGACCCAGGCGTTGCTGGGGATCACCGATGCACGGGCGAAGAACTCGGACCACGGTGTGCTGAGGAAGACCTACGAGAAGCTGCGGCCGCAGGCGGAGAAGCACGTCAAGGAAGCGCTCCCGGGCGTGGGTCGACTGGTGACGCGGTACATGTAGCGCAGGCAGGTCCGGCCGCGAAGGACCATCACGGCGAGCGGCGCCACGCGGCGCCTGGGCGATGCGAAACCGAAGGTGAGGCAGATGCAGGTCAAGCAGTTCGAGCTTCAGACGAGCCCTGGCGGCCCCGCGGGCGACCTCGGCTTCAAGATCATGGGTCGGGCCAGCGACGACAGTGGACGCCTGGCGCGGGTGTGGGTGCGGCGCAAGAAGGGGACGGGCCGCTATGTGTGGACGCGCTACCTGGAGCCGGTGGCCGCCTCGGCGGAGTGGGAGGCGCAGGTCCACGTGATCCGCGGGACCGGGGCGCTGACACGGGTGGACTTCTCCGCTGCGCAGCTCGAGTCGCTCACCAAGGCCTACGCCTTCCCGACGGACGACCCGGATTTTGCCAGCCTCGCCGAGACGGGTGTAGACGATCCGGTCTACAACCTGGTGCGAGACTGGGTCTTGAAGATGGCCAAGGCCTGATAGACCAGCCTGAGCGCGTCTACCGCGCAGCGGCCTGCGTCGCGCGGTGGATGGCGGCTCACGGCGAGTTGAGCGAGGGAGTCATGACAAGCCGCGAGCGGCGCCCTGATGGGCCGATCGAGAAGCGTCGACACATCTATGCCCGTCCGATTACGGTCCGGCGGGCCTCGGTGCGCATCGACCACCTGAGGCGTTGGTTCGCCGCGGACGCGACGATCGGCGAGGGCCGGTCGTTCAGCGTGAGCTGGCCCGGGTGGCCGGTTCAGGGGCGGTTCGATGTGTGGGCGGATGACCACGTGGTGATGGACTGGGCCGATCCGGTCGACAGCTCTCGCGTCACCATCGGGTTCACGGCGTTCAACGACGAGGCGGCGCAGACCGTCCTGACGTTCACCCACGCCAACCTGGAGGGCCATCCGACCCTGCGCGAGCGCTACGTGACGTGGTGGGACCACTACCTCGACAACCTCAAGACGTACTGCGAGGCCCACGAGCGGGGCGAGTCGCTTCAGATGGACGTCCAGGTCGGGTTCAAGGCGATCGGCGTGGTGGACGTCCTGGCGGCGAAGGTCGCCGAGCAGGACGGTGAGGGTTGACGAGGCGCGTCACTCGTCGCCGGCGCGGCCCTGGTAGATGATCTGGACCACGTGCTCGCCCGGCGGGACGCTGAGTGTGTGGAAGAAGCCGTCTGCGGAGCGGCCGAGGTTCTTGAGCGTGATGGTCGCGCCGTCGATGCGGGCGCTCTCCACCGTCAAGCCCTCGAAGGTCTGGGGGATGGCGAGCGACGGGATGATGCGCTCGTTGGCCGTCCCTGGCTCGCCCACGCCGGGCAGGCGCGGCTTCTGAATTGTGACCTTCATCTCCAGGCGCCGCTCGGCGGGGTAGAACTCACTCACGACGGTGGAGCTGCGCCGGGCCTCCTCGAACAGCAGGTAGTCCTTGAGCGTGGCGACCCAGTGGTTGTGCTTGCGTGCGGTCTGCACCGCCTTCTGCCAGGTGCGCACGGCGTCGACCGAGGGGTGGTGTGCCATCGAGCCGGCGTTGAAGCAGACCACGAGGACCTGGTGGTATCCGGACTCGCTGCCGATCAGCAGGCGACGGTGCTCCTTGGGGTCGAAGCCGAAGTCGTCTGTGAGCACAAACGGGATCTCGGCCACGGGGATGAGCATGCCGGCGCGATCCAGCGGATAGAACAGCATACCGGTGCCGAACAGGTAGCCGGACTGCTTGGCGGTGCCGGGGCCGTAGCTGGAGTCGGCGACGACCTGGACCGCAGCGAGCTTCTGGAAGGTGGAGCTCCAATCCCCGTCGAGGGCCTGGTCGCTGACGCGGGTCATGGTGACCGAGCTCTGGACGAGGTGGTTCTCGACCGTGCGCTTCTGCTCGTCCAGTGACAGCTCCCAAAGCACCGGTCGCCAGGCGCCGATGCCGACCCTTCGGAGGCCGCGACCGTCCTCGGTGGGGCGTGACCACTGAAGCTGCAGGTCGTGCCCCTGCTTGAGCATCTGGCCGATCGACTCGCTGGAGAGCGAGTCGGTGGTGAGGAAGGTCGTCGAGGTCCGGCCTCGCTCGGCCTCCCAGTCCGTCAACGCGGTGATGCGCTGGCCGACCGCGTCCTCGTTGTGCGTGACGATGTAGACCCCGGCGAACTGGTCGGGGAAGTACCACAGCCGTGGGATCGGCACGTGCAGCGAGATCGTCTGGAGGGTGTTGCGCTCGATGAGGTCGGCGAACGGCGTTCGCGCGTCCAGCATCTTCGGCGAGGCGGTCAGCATCCAGGGTCGGGCGAGCTCGTCGCCGCTGCGCGCGTCGGCGGTGACCAGGGGCGTGAAGTCCGAGCCCGGCCGGCCTTGTTGCAGCGTCATGACTGCCCGGCCGATGTCGAAGCTCGCGGCGTAGATGTGGCCCTTGTCGCGTGGGATGTGCACGAGCGCCGCGCTGCCGTCCACCTCGAGGATGACGTCGAAGGGCGTCTCTTCGGGGCCGCGCGGCGGCAGGTGGAAGGGCCGCATCGTCGTCAGGAGTGGTGCGTCGAGCAGCGCCTCACGGAGCGGACCACGGAGCGGGGCGCCGTCCGCGGCGGTGATGTGACGGGTCGTGGCGATCTTGTCTGGCAGCACCGTGAGCTGCAGGAGGTTGTCCCAGGCCGGCGAGGGCTGCTCGACGAGCAGGATGCCGCCGTCGGCGACCCAGTCGCCGAGCATGGAGATCTGCTCGGTGGTGGCGCGACGGGCCGCGGTGCCGGTCATGATGACGAGGCGTCGGTGGGTGAGGTCTTCGCGGTCCAGGGCGCGGAGCTGCGTGTGGGCAAACCCGCCCATCTCCTGCGCCACGGTGTTGTACCAGCCGAGCGCCATGTCGACGTCGTTGAACGTGGCCGCCTGCGGCCGGTCGTCGCCGAGGTCGGGAAGAACGAGCAGCGTGTCCGACGCGCTCATCCCCGTCGGGGGCGTGGTCCCGGTCACCTCCGCGTTGGTGCCCGCGACCTGGATCGGCGACTTCTGGAGCCCGAAGCCGAGCCCGAAGAGCGCCACCGCGATCAGGGCGACGATGTCGTAGCGGAGGGAGCTTGTGGGGGGAGTTGGGGCCATGGTCTCAGCGGTAGAGGATAGAGAAGGCGTTGAAGCCTTCTTTGAGCGGGAGGAGGTAGGACCGGTGGCCGATGATGTCCACCGTGGTTGCGCCGACCGTCGTCACGTCGTCGGTGGTGGCGTTGCGGGCGGTCGTGCGCGCCTCGTAGAACTCGCGATGCTCGAGGTCGCCGGGGACGAGGATCGAGTGCCCCTCCTCAGGCGCCATCACCTCCAGCTCGAGCACGAGGTTCGGCGGTCGGCGTTCGATCTCGGCCGGTGGGGCCTGGACGAGGTCGACCGGGGCGACCTCCGCGTCCGGGTCCAATTCGATCGGCGGCGGCTGGAGCTTGCGGCCTCCGGTGTCGCCGGAGTCGTTGGGCACCTCGATGCGGACGCGGGCCTTGACGGAGGCGCTCAGGCGGCTCTTCCAGAAGCGGTGGTAGGTGGTCAGGTCGGTGACCCAGTGCTGCGTCTCGTCGGCGAGCAGGAAGGAGGCCACCCACAGGTCGAACAGCTCCACCGAGGGCGTCCGGCCGTAGGTGTCGGGGTCGAAGGCGAAGCAGAGCGCCTCGTGGGTGCCGTCGCGGCTGTCGTAGAAGAGGTCGCGCACAAAGGCACTGTCGACGTTCTCAAGGTTCTGATTGAGCACAAATGGCAGCTCGTCCACGGGCATCGGCAGGCCCTTGTCGCTGATCGCCCGGAAGGGCATCCCGGTGCCGAAGAGATAGCCGCGGCCGTACACGCTCGGTCCAAGCGAGCTGTCGACGAGGATCTCCTCGCGGGCCAGGTCGTAGAAGGGGTCGCTCCAGCCGGGGCCCCAGAGCACCTTGTGGCTCCGGCTGATGCGCAGCGGTCGTCGCGCGGGCAACAGCTCGCGCAGCCGTGTGGCCTGCTGCTGGAGCGGCACCGGACGCGCAAACGGGAACACGTCCCACAGCCCCACGTCCTCGAACAAGCCCTCGCCGTCCTGCGGACGCTGCCACAGGAGCTGGACGTCGGCGCCGAGCTTGCGCAGGCGCGCCACATCCTCGGACTTCTTGTGCGGTGGCACCGTCACGAAGACCGTCGAGCGGTAGCCTTGCTCCATCTCCCAGCGCGACATCCACGTGGCCTCGTTCGGCGACAACGTCTCGCTGTGGGACATCAGGAGCGCGCCCTGCTTGCGATCCTTGAACGGCCACACCGCGATGATCGGCTGCATGTCGCCAAACACCGCGTGCACCATGAACTTCTCGAGCAGGTCTGCCCATGGAATCTTGTTGTCGAACAAGGGCTTACTGGTCACCAGGTCGATGGTCTGGATCTGGGACGGTCGGGTGAAGGTGTAACGATCTGGAACGGAGAAGTCCTCCCTCGGCATACCTTGCTGAAGCGCCACCACCTGCCTGCCGTAGTCGAACTCGACCGTCACGACCGAGCCCTCGCCGCGATGGACCGCGTAGACCACGGGCACACCGTCCATCGACATGTAGGTGACGGCGTCGGGCGCTGGCTGGCGGGAGCCGACGTAGGTCGTCAGCAGCGGCAGCTCGAGCAGGGCGGCGTCCCAGGGCGCGTTGACGTTGCGGACACCGCTGATCTTGTCTGGGCGGTTCACGCCCGCGCTGCCGTCCGCCGAGAAGGTCGAGCGGAGCCGGCCGTTGGGGCGCTCCAACACCATCAAGCCACCCGAGGCCACGTAGCTCGACAGGTGCCCGATCAGATCCTCGTCGCCGTCACCGCCGGCGACCGAGTGGGTGAGGATGACCACCCGGAAGGGCGTCAAATCGGTGTTGCGAAGGTCCCTTCGCTCGATCGTCGTGCACGGGCCGATCTCCTGCTCGACGGTGTTGAGCCAGCTCCACGAGAAGTCCGTGGCCGAGAAGGTGCCCACGTCTGCCGCGCGCGCGATCGCCGCGCTGTCCACGACGACCAGGACGTTGCCGCCCGTCGTGTGCGGCGGCGTGACCGTCAGCGGCGGCGGATCAGGGTCCGAGAGCCGGATCGGGTTGGAGTCCAGATAGACGAGGCCCACCACTGCGAAGACGATGGACCAGATCACGAAGCGTGCTGTCTGGGTGTACTGCTGGGACCGCATCCTGCCTCGCGGGCTCCCCGGCTGTGCCTGGCGGGGTCTGTACGGGGGTGGCCTGTGTGGCGCCGCTGGCGCTCGGAAGCTCGACCCTCGGGCGGCGGCGCGCCAATCGACGTGCGCGAGCGCGTCCTGCGCCCCGGCGGGGGCCAGACGCTGCGCAACGCACTCGCCGCACGCGACCATACGGCTTTCCGGGCGACGTTGACAAGCGCCCGCGGCGGCCGGGCCCTCCGGGTCGACCGTTGACGCCGACGGCGGGGTTGGCTAACGTCGTTGCAGCAGGCTCGACTGCCAGAACCCCGAGCTCCGCCGGGCCACAGGCCGCTCCGCACCCACGACGCATCCCCGCGGGGTCCATGCTCGAGGCCGTCAGGGGAGGCACCGACGCGACCTGACCCTGTCCAGGGATCGCCAACCGAGAGGAGAAGGCGTTGAACCGCAACCGTCCTGCCACGATGGATCGAACCGCTGCGATCGGCACCCTGCTGGGCCTGCTGATGCTCGCCTTGACCGCGACCGCATGTGGCGACTCCGAGACGCCCCCCACCGGTCGCCCCGCCGTCGAGTGCACCACGAACGCCGAGTGCTCCAACGGAGGGGTCTGCCTCGTCGGCAAGTGCCACGAGTGCGGGGTGGACTCGGACTGCGCTGCGGGCATGGTGTGCCGCGAGCTGGTGTGTGCGCCGGGCAACCCCGACATGGACGCCGGGCCCGACGCCGACGCGGACGTGGAGGATGAGGACAGCGGGATCATGGACCCCGACCTCGGCGACGTGGACGCGGACGATGAAGCCGACGTCGTCGACCTGCCCGACGTACCCGTCGTGTCGTGCGGCGACGGCTGCTCGGGCTTGCAGACCTGTGACTCGGTGACCAACAGCTGCCGTGAGCCGGCGATCTGCATCCGCGATCAAGACTGCTTCGAGGGTCGCATCTGCTTCGAGAATGCCTGCGCGTTCGACGTGGAGGTGACTCAGCTCGGAGGCTGCCTCCGCGACAGCCAGTGCGCCGCAGAGGGCTCCGATCTGTTCTGCAACCTGCTCATCCACCGGTGTCAGCCCTCCGGTCCTTGCCAGAGCGACGCCCAGTGCCCGGGCGACCTCGTCTGCGAGGCGGGCGTCTGCCTGCCGTGCGGGGTGGACGCCGACTGTCCGGGCGGCCTCGTGTGCGACATTGTCGCGAGCAGCACGACGCGCAATCTCTGCATCGAGGCCGGCACCTGCGGCTCGGACGAGGACTGCCACGGCGACCGTGTGTGCTCGGGCGGCGCTTGCATGGAGCCGGCCTGCGACGGCGACATGTTCGACGGCGGCGCTGGCAACCACGCCTGTCGGCAGGCGGTGACAGTCACCTCGGGGACCACCTACGCGGTCGAGATCTGCGGGCAGACGTGCGACTGGTTCAAGATCGACCTCGCGGCCGGCGACGGGCTCGTCGCGCGGGTGCTGCACGACGTGGACGCGGGCGACCTCGACCTCGCGCTGCGCCTGGGGCCGTGTGCGGATGACGGGGGCGGCGAGGTGATCGACCGGTCGGCGTCGCTGGATCCGGCCGAGGTGGTGAGCGTGCCGAGGGCGCTCAACGGCGGCAGCTACCTGCTGACCGTGTGTCCGTTCATCGAGTCGTTCGATGAGGGGACGAACGCCTACGCGCTCGATGTGCAGGTCGTCGAGGGCGGCTTCTGCCTCGAGGACGTGTTCGACCTCAACGAGCCCAACGACCTGCCCGCCGACGCCTTTGTCATCAACACCGCCGCGCCGCCGGTCCGCTTTGTGGCGAGCGAGCTGCAGGTGTGCCCGGACGCGCCGGACTGGTATCGGCTGGCGCTGCGCGAGGGTGATTTTGTGGCGGTCTCCATCGAGTTCGATGACGCCCGCGGCAACCTCGATCTCGCGGTGTTCGAGGGCCTGCCACCCTCGGGTGATGTGCCGCCGACGTGGTCGAGCGAGGGGCGCGGCAACGGCGAGTCGCTCGCGTTCACCGCGCGGCAGTCCGGTGACTACTTCGTCCGCGTGGCCTCGCCCTACGTCGACGCCCAGAACGCCTACAGCCTCGCCGTGGACGTCCTGACGGACCCGTGCGCGGATCTGCTCGAGCGGACGGCCGGCTCGAACGACACTCTGGCCACCGCCGCGATGCTGCTCGGCCCGGGTCCTCGCCTCTACCAGGGCCTGCGCCTCTGCGAAGGCGACGACGACTGGTTCAAGGCCTCGCTCGCGCCGGGCCGCGCCGGGACGCTCCGGGTCCGCTACGACGGCAACCTCGGCGACGACATCGTCGCGGAGGTATACGGCGCCGCCGACGATGACTCGCCGGTCGTCGTCCGCGGACGCCGTGGTATCCTGAACCTCGCGGCGATTGCGGAGACCGGGAACACCATCTACGTCCACCTGACTCACGGCGGCACCGGCCTTCTGGAATACACGATGACCTACGCCGACGTGCCCGAGTCGCAGGCGTGCATCCCCGATGGCCGCGACAACGCCTCGCCGGAGACCGCGTTCGAGGCCGACCTTGGCGTGCAGGAGCATGTCGGGGCGCTCTGTCCGGGGGCGATGGCCGAGGTCGACTACTTCCAGGTGGCGTTCGATGTGCGCAGCACCCTGTTCGCCGATGTGTGGCACGATGGCGGCGCGGGCGCGGTGCAGCTCTCGCTCCTGACCGCCACCGGCACGTTGCTGGTCGACGGGGCCGACTCGGCACAGGGCGCCCATCTGGAGTCCGCGCTCGCCGCGGGCACCTACCTCATCGCCGTGCGCGGCGGCAGCGCGAGCGCGAACCTCAGCTACCTCCTGCAGGCCTACACCGAGTCCTCCACCGACGCGATGTTGTGTGGGGATGATGGGCTCGAGCGCGGCTCGGCGAACCCCGGCGCGTCGAACGACACCTGGAGCAACGCCCACGAGGTGTCGGACGGGTCCTGGTTCACCAACCTGGTGCTGTGCCCGGGCAACACCGACTGGTACACGTTCTTCGCGCCGGCCGGGACCGATCTGCGCGTCACCATCGAGACGCACGTGCTCACCGATGGCGCGATCCAGGCGCGGGCCTGGGGCGTGGCGGGCCCGCCCGCCGACAGCCTGTCGACGGTGGTCGCCAGCGAGGGGGGCCTGCTCCGCCTCGACGTGCCCTGGTTCAACGTCTTTGACGGTGGACTGCAGGCCATCGAGGTCAGCTCGATGGGCCAGGAGACCATGCACTACGACGTTCGGATCGACATCGTGGACTGAGCGGTGGCCTGAGCGGCGATGGGCCGTCGGTCGCGCGGGTCAGTAGCAGGCGAAGGCCTCACAGACCCCGATCACGTCGGCCTCGGACAGACCGCGGCGCGCGGTGGCGCTGGACTGATTCTCACTCGGATACATCGTGCTGGCCCGGTCGGTGGTGTGGTCGAAGCCGATCACGTGCCCGAGCTCGTGCAGCAGGATCGCCTCGAGGTCGAAGGCGTCGGTGGGGACGGGCTCCCGGTCGGAGAAGCGCCAACCCCCATCGTTCACCTCGATGTCCGCGTCGACCAGCTTGCCCGAGGTGATGACCTGGGTGTATGTGGTCGCGGCGATGGCGCTGGGGTTGTTGCGGACATCCCAGGTGGCCTTGTCGGCCACGTAGGTGACGAGGTTGTAGTTCGGACCCTCGCTGTTGTATCCGAGCCCCTGCGCCGGGTCGACCTCGCCGACGTCGACCAGGCACAGGGGGACGCCGCACGAGGTGGCAGCCTCGTTCCACGTCGCGATGGCGCGCAGCAGGATGGCGTGCTCGCCGTCGAGGTCGACGGTGCCGGTGTGGTCTTCGGCGATCGCGAGGCAACCCTCGACGGCCTCGCGAGGCCACCACGTCGGCTCGGCCCCGCCAAAACGGGCCGACCGGACATAGGGCGCGTCGCTGGTGCGAGGGCAGGGTGGGTCGAAGGTGGCGGGATCGACGTCCGAATAGTCGGTGTCGGTGACCCGGGTCGACGGGGGCGCGTCGTCGTTGCACGCCGCGAGGGCGAGAGGCAGCGACAGGGTGACCAGGCAGGCGACGCGGCGAGTGAAGGACATCGGGTGCACCGGGCAGCGGTTGGTTGTCGAGGGCGTCCGCGAGGGTTCGAGGACAGACACGGATGAAGTATCACATCGAGGAGAGCGCAGGACAGCGGGTCAAGGTGGCGCCGACCTGGCCGGGCCTCGTGGCCGAGTTCGTCGGGGGAACCGTCGTGGCGTTGCCCTGGTGCGCGGGGGCGCTGACGGTCTTCTTCCTGCCGGACTACCTCGGGGCCTATCGGCAGGACGCTGCGCTGCTGGAGGCGTTCTGGCGGACGATCCCGGTTCTGCTGAGCGTGATCTGCGTGGGCTACGGGCTCAGGAGGGCGATGGCGCGGGCGTGGGTGGAGCTCGATGCGCGCATCGACGTGGTGCGGATCCAGTACCGGACGCTCCTCGGCGGCGAGGGCGAGCTGTACGAGCTCCCGCTGGACGCGGTCTCGGCGGTGGAGGTTCAGGCGGCGACCCTGTGGCACGCCCGGCAGGTGGTGCTGCGCTTCGATGGCGGGGTGGAGGAGGTGGTCGCGCGCGGCTGGTTCGTGCGCGCGGAGCTCGATCGGGTCGCCGAGGTGTGTCGTGGGCTGGCGCCAGCGCGGGAGGGCTCGGCTTTGAGGTCGGAATGAAGTAGAGTACGCTGCGCTTGTTCTCCTGGGAGTCGGCTCGCTGTCGCCGGCGCCACCCCCGACGCCAACCCCCACCGCAGCATACCCGACATGGCCAGACGATCCACCACTCGCCGCACCTCTCCCCGCTGGATGGGGCTCCTGCTCGTGCTCGGTCTCGGGACGCCCGGCACCTTCGCCGCGTCCTACGGGCTTCAGGGGCCATCGGTGGCCCACGCCCAGGACAACGACGCCTCGCGTCGGGCTGAGATCATCTCTCGCTACAAGGGGATGCTCGAGTCCAACCCGAAGGAGGGCTTCGTCTTCAAGCAGCTCCTGAAGGAGGTGGGCTTCGGCCAGCAGCTCGAGCGCTTGATCGAGGAGTATCAGGGCAAGGCCGCCAAACAGCCTCAGTCGCTCGCGCTCCAGCTCATCCTCGGCCACCTGCTCAAGTCCGCCCGGCGCTTCCCCGAGGCGCTCGACGCCTACGACAAGGCCGTCGCCATCGACGCGCGCAGCCCTGACGCCTGGCTCGGTCGCGGCCTCACGCTCCAGGAGGCTCGCCGCAACGCCGAGGCCCAGGAGGCGTTCGAGAAAGCGCTGGCGCTCGAGAAGGACGCGGCGCTCAAGCAGGAGATCCTGCGCAAGCTGGCCGATATCGCCTTCGCGCGGCGCGACTGGGACGCGGCCGACCGCTACTACACCGAGCTCATCCGCCTCGATCCGGGCAATGAGTATCTCCGCGTCGAGTACGCCGAGGTCCTCACGCGCTACAAGCGCTACGAGCAGGCGCTGACCCAGTACGAGGAGATGAAGCGGCTGGCCGGCCGCAACGTCAAGCAGCGCCTCGAGGCGATGAAGTACATCGGCGACGTGTATGTGCTGATGGGCAAGAGCAAGGAGGCGGTGGACATCTGGCGTCAGGCCATGATTCAGGTCACCTCGGACAGCTACGTCCAGCGCGAGCTCGAGCAGCGCATCATCGACGTCTACCGCGACAGCGACGACCTCACCTCCCTCATCGCCTACTACGTCGGCCGCTGGAAGTCGCCCGATCACGATCAGGTGCTCCTGCTGGCGGGTCTCTACGACGAGGTCGGCAAGGAGAAGGAGGCGATGGAGTACTACCGCCTCGCGCTCAAGAAGAACGGCCGCAGCGTCGACGCCCGCCTCCGGATCATCCGGCTGCTGGAGCGGCGCGGGGAGACGAAGGAGGTCATCAAGGAGTACCAGGCGCTGATCAAGGCCGATGCCTCGCAGACGAGCTACGGTTTTGAGCTGGCCGAGCTCTACTGGCGCGAGGGCGACAAGCGCAACGCGATGAGCACCCTGGCTGGCCTCGAGCGCAAGGGAGGCAGCAACGCCGAGACGCTGACCAACATCGCCGAGCTCTATCTCCAGTGGGGGGCCCGTGAGCAGGCGCTGAAGCTCTACCAGACGCTCGTGCGCATCGCGCCCGGCGACCCCACCCACCTGATCTCGCTCGGCGAGTTTCACTGGGTGGACGGGCAGCGCGACAAGGCCGTCGAGATGTGGAAGAGGATCCCGTCGGTCATGCCGATCAAGGCCGAAGGCTACGCCGAGCTGGGCCAGGTGTACGCCGACCACAGCCTCGTCGACGAGGCCGTGGTCGAGTTCGAGAAGGCGATCAAGCTCGACCCGGACAACGACAAGTACTACCGCCAGTTGGCCCAGGTGTACGAGCGCAGCCGCCGGACCTCCAAGGCCATCGACACGTGGCAGGTGGTGTTGGCCAAGGCGACCCAGGACCATCATCGCCGGGAGGCCCGCAGCCGGATCATCCAGATCCTGTCCCGCCAGGGCACGCTGCGCGCCCGTCTCGGCGAGTACAAGCAGGGCTTCGAGAAGCAGCCGCCCGATCTCGAGGCGGGCTACTTCCTCGGCGAGTCGTACATCGTGCTCAAGGACTTCGGCCGCGCCGAGGCGGTGTTTGCGAAGCTGATGGAGCTCACCGAGGGCGGCAGCCAGGCACTGATCTCCCTGAACAAGATCTACACTGAGACCAACGAGCATAAGAAGAACATCGAGATACTCCGGCAGCTCGCCAAATCCGATCCGCTGCGCGCCAAGGAGTACTACCACATGATGGCCGAGCTCAGCCTGAAGCTCTACGAGGACGATCAGGCGCTCGAGCTGGCCAAGGTGCCGGTGGACCTCAACCCGAACGACGCCAACGCGCACGCGCGGCTCGGCCGCATCTACCGCCAGATGCAGGATCTACCGCGCGCCGCCGCCGAGTACCGGACGGCCATCGACCTCGACAACCTGGCCTTCCAGCACTACTTCGAGCTCGCCGAGATCTACCAGGCCATGGACCAGGTCCGCGAGGCCGACGCGCTCTACCGCACCCTCATCCGCAAGTCCCGAGACGAGACGGACATCCAGCGCGCCGCGCGAAAATCCGTGGACATCAACGACTCGCTCGGCACGCTGGAGGAGCTGGAGAAGCTCTTTGTGCCCCTGCTGGCGGCCCAGCCTCCCAAGAAGATCTACCCGCGCATGCTGATCGAGCTCTACGACCGCATGACCCGAAGCCTGATCGCCGAGCTTGCGGTCGGCGCCGAGTCCAGCGAGTCCGAGGCCGCCAAGGCCCTGCGCGAGATCGCCCGTCGCGCCCTCGGTCCGCTCCTGGTCTCGCTCAACGACGACGACGCGGCGCTGCGCCAGATGACCATCCGCATCCTCGGCGACCTCGGCAACGGCAACGCGGCCCTGCCGTTGGCCAAGCTGGTCGAGGACGCCGATCCCGCCGTCCGCGTCCAGGCTGCGCTCGCCGTCGGCAAGCTGGCCGATCCGAAGGCGCTCGCGCCGATGATCCGGGCGGTCAACGACGAGGACCGCACCATCCGCCAGATCGCTGTCTGGGCGCTCGGCCGGATGGGCGACAAGGGGGCGGTGGCCACGCTCGAGAAGCTGCTGACCGAGCCCGACTGGAGCCTGCGCGCGCTGGCCGCGATCGCCCTGGGACGGCTCGGCGGGGTCGGCAGCGTCAAGAAGCTCGGGCCGCTGCTGGCTTCGCCCGCGGCGCGGGACGCCCGCAGCGAGGTCCGGGTGGCCGCCGCCTGGTCGCTCGGCGCGATGGGCTCGCCGGAGGCCCACAAGTTCCTGGTGGACGCCGTGAACGGCGACCCGGACGCCAATGTCCAGCGCATGGCCGCCTGGGGTCTGGGCAACGTCAGCGGCGACGAGGCGCTGGCGTCGCTGGTGCGTGCCTACTGGGGTGGGGACGCGCCGGTGCGGATCGTGGCCGGCCGCGCGCTCCTGAGGCTCGGCGCCGACGCCCGAGGCCGTCGGGCCCCATATGCGATGTGGGAGGACAACCTCGGCTTCTTCGACCACCGCACCAACACGGTCGATGTTGGCTTCCTGATCGATGTCCTGCTCTCGGACGAGCTCCTGGCGCAGCCCAGCGACGGCCACGACGCGATCGTGCGCGGCGAGAAGACCATGAGCGCGCTGCTCGTCGAGCAGCTCGGCCGCGCCGAGGGCAACGCGCTGGTGCGGATGCTCGGCGATCTGGACATGTCGAGCGACCACCTCAGCCTCGGCGAGCTGACGGCGGTGATGCCCGAGGAGACGGCGCGGCGGACGGCGGTCCAGGCCGCGTTGACCCGCATCGGCGAGGCCCTGGCCCCGAAGCTCGTGCCGCTGCTCAAGTCGAAGGATCCGTTGGTGCGCGCCCACGCTGCCGGCGTGCTCGGCAAGGCGGGCGATCGGGCCGCGGTCGGGCCGCTGATCGACGCGCTGGGCGACGAGGACAAGGACGTGCGCCGTCGGGCGGCGCTGGCCCTCGGCATGTTGGGGGAGGGCAAGGCCGTCGATCCGCTGGTCAAGCTGCTTCAGGACGACTACTGGGCGACCCGCGCGAACGCGGCCCGCGCGCTCGGGATGCTGGGGGAGAAGCGGGCGAAGGCCGCGCTGGTCAGCGCGCTCGACGACCGATTCCAGTGGGTTCAGGAAGGTGCGGCCGAGGGGCTCGGCCAGCTCGGTGACGCGGGTGCGGTGCAGCCGTTGGTCGCCCATCTCGACAAGGCGGCGCCCTCGGTCAAGGTGGAGATCCTCCGTGCCCTGTCCCGGCTGGGCGGGGCGGAGGCGAGGAAGGCGCTGGAGAAGTACCGCGACGATCCCGATCCCCAGCTCCGCGACGCGGCGGGCCTTTGACGCGACCGCGCTCGCGCTGACCCGGGCGCGACGCCAGGCGGGGCAGGGCGGTCGGGCGTCAGTCCCCCGAGACGCATGGCACCTGCCGTGAAAGCGGCGCAGGATCTTGCGGCGACGGCCCCACGGCGCGTACATTGAGGCCCGGCAGCAACGAGCAGTTTGAACGATGGGAGGTGCCTCTGTGACGGAGTTGGACAGCCGAAAGTGTGGGAACTGCGCCGCGCACGTTCCCGAGGGCCATCACTACTGCGGTCAGTGTGGTGCCCACTCTGCAGACGGCGGTGAGGCCCCGGAGCATCAGACCCTGTTGTTCGGTCCGATGATGGCGCCAGGCCGGGCCAAGCTGATCCTCATCCGAGGCTCAGACGACACCTTCCCCGGCGCGTCGTGGCACCTGAACGCCACCCACCACCACGCCGGTCGCCGCCGCGGGGTGATCCTCTTCCCCGACGACCCGACGCTCTCGCCGCGCCAGTGCGACTTCCACTACGAAGACAACAAGCTGCACCTGAGCGACGACGCCAGCCTGAACGGCACGTTCGTGCGGGTGCGCGGCGAGGTGGAGCTGCAGAGCGGTGACCGCTTCACGGTGGGGCAGCAGACGCTGCGGTTTGAGCAGCTCACCGTGGGGCAGGAGTTCCCGATGCAGGATGGCACGTTGATGTACGTCTCGCCGCCGCGACCGTACCTGTTCCGGGTCGTCCAGATCCTGCCCGACGGCAAGGAGGGCAAGGTCTATGCGTCGCCGAACAACGAGGTGAGCATGGGCCGCGAGGGCTGCGACCTGAACTTCCCCGAGGACCGCAACACGTCGCGCCGTCACGCGGCCGTGATCCACGAGGGGGATCGATTCATCCTGCGCGACTTCGACAGCTCGAACGGGACCTTCCTGGCCGTCCGCGCCAAGCACGCCCTGGTCCATGGGGACTACGTGTTCATCGGCAAGCAGCTGTTGAGGGTCGAGATCACCGAGTAGCCGGCGGCAAGGGGGCGCACCTTATATCTGCGCGCCCCTCAAGAATGACGAAGGCCCAGCGCCGGATGGTGCTGGGCCTTCGTGCGTTCTATTCCGCGTCTGCCGGGCTTCCCTGTCCCCGCCGCCATCACCGGGTCTCGGCGTTGCGGCGGTCAGGGCGCTCCGCCCTGGAGCTGGAGCGGTCCGGGTGACGAGGCGGCGTGGCGTCGTCGCTCCCTGGCCGCCTGGGGCGGGGGAGCGGCAGACGATCAGGCCTTGGCGACGTTCCGGGCGTAGAGGCCCTTGGGGCCCTCGGCGATCACGTACGTGACCCGCTCACCTTCTTTGAGGGTCTTGAACCCATCGCCGACGATCTCGGAATAATGTACGAAGACATCATCACGGCCGTCGTCGGGGCAAATGAACCCGAATCCCTTGTAATTGTTGAACCACTTCACACTGCCAACTTCCACGGTACTCCTCCTTCCGTTGTGGTCGCTGGATCGTCGTGCCCGAGACAAACAGGCCAACGCTCCAGTGGCTTCACCACTGCGATCCGAACGAAGGGGGCGACGGAGGACAGAGCTGTCTGGCGTTCTTGCTCGACACCAGCCACTTCAGCAGCACACGCAGGCGCGCCACGCGCTGCAGGAGCGCATGAGGTCGAGTTTGGACGTTCGAGGTTCGACGTCAGGCGGAGCAGAGGCCCATGCGAGTCACGGGGCGTGGCCATCGACAGCGGCCTGCGCGTGCGTCTCGGCCCGCCCCTGAAGGGGACCGGTGACATCACACGAAGCCCACGGCAACAGCAACAGCAGAGCCAGCGCAGTGATCGTGACGATCAGCGCGACGGGATCCTCGTCCTTCCAGTCAAACAACAGCTTCGACATACCGAACGCTCCCATGCTCGAAAAATGAGCGGCGAAGGCGACCCGTTTATGCCGCAGTTCCCCCGGGGGGTCAAGAGCCAACCGTCCAAAACGTCACGGGTTTGCGCGTTCGGAGGGATCGCGGAGGCTAGCTGGCGTCGGTCGTCGCGCCGAGCTCATCGAGGATCTGGTCCGCGATCCGAAGCCCGTCCACCGCTGCGCTGACGATGCCCCCACCATACCCCGCCCCCTCGCCGCACGGGTACAGCCCCGGCGTGGAGACCGACTGCAGATCCTCGCCGCGCAGGATCTGGACCGGGGCGCTGGTGCGCGTCTCGACCCCGATCAGCGTGGCGTCGTTCGTGACGAAGGAGGGCATGGACCGCTCCCACCGCTTGAGCGCGGCGCGCAGCGCGTCGTTCACGAACGCGGGATAGCACAGCGCCAGCTCAGCGGGGGTGAGCCCCGGCGTGTAGGACGATCGTGGCAGCTCGCCGGCACGGCGGCCGCCCAGGTAATCCCCGAGCCGCTGCGCGGGGGCGCGGAACTGCCCGCCGCCGAGCGCCCCGGCGCGCCGCTCGGCCATCTCCTGAAAGTGCAACCCCGCCAGCACGTCCGCGCCTCCGAAGTCCTCCGGGGCGACCGTGACCACCAGCGCGGAGTTCGCGAAGGGACCGCTGCGGGCGGCGTGGCTCATGCCGTTGACCACCACGCCCTCGGGATCGGTAGGGGTGGGTACGACCTGCCCACCGGGGCACATGCAGAAAGAGTAGACGCCGCGTTGCGCCTCGCCCTGGCCCAGGTTGGCCGTGATGCGGTAGTCCGCCGCCGGCAGCAACGGGTGCTCGGCGTGCACTCCGTACTGCATCGCGTTGATCGACGCCTGCGGGTGCTCCACGCGAAAGCCCACCGCGAAGCCCTTCGGTACAAAGTGGACGGCCTGCTCCAGGAGCCGGCGGTACAGCCCGTGGCTCGAGTGGCCGATGGCGAGCACCACGCGGTCCGCGTCGATGACCTCGCCATCGTCGAGCACCACGCCTGCGACCCGACGGGCGGCCCCATCGTCCTTCAACTGGAGCCGCTCCACCCGTGTCGAGAAGCGCAGCGTCGCGCCGATCCGCTCCAGCTCCGCGCGGAACGCCTTGAGCAGGAGGATCAGCCGGTCGGTGCCGAGGTGGGGCTTGCCGTCCACGAGGATGCGGTCGGGCGCCCCCATCTCCACCAGCGTCTCCAGCACATGGCGGACCTGGGGTGCGCCGATCCGGGTCGTCAGCTTGCCGTCGCTCCACGTCCCCGCGCCGCCCTCACCAAAGCACAAATTGCTCTCGATTTGCAGCTCGCCGTAGTGCATCAGCCTCGACACGTCACGCGCCCGTGCCTCGACGGGCTTGCCGCGCTCGACCAGCACCGGCGTCAGCCCGGCGCGGCTCAGCCTCAAGGCGGCGAACAGCCCCGCAGGCCCGGCGCCGATGACCACCACACGGGCCCGCTGCGCCGCCGGAGGCAGGTGACGCGGCGACATCGTGGCGGTTGGGATCGCCTCCTGCACGCCCTGCTGCAGCGTGCCTGCGTAGCGGCCGCGCCGGGGGACGGTCACGTGGAGGCTGTAGACCAGTCGGGGACGCTTGCGGGCGTCGATCGACCGCTTGAGCGGCTCGACGTCCAGGATGTCAACCAGCTCGAGGCCGAGGCGCTCGGCGATGGCGCGGCGGAGCGCCTGCGGATCGTCGGCCTCGCGGGCGAGGGCGAGGGTGACGTTGTCCAGGCGCAGGGTGCGCGTGGGCGATTCGACCATGGGTCTACCTGGAGGGCTCGAGGAGTGGGGCGTCGTAGTCGTAGATGTCGGCGCCGAACCGGACCGCACCGTCGTCATCGACGTGCACGGTGATGTAGTCGATATAGACCGGCACCTTCTGTTTCAAGAAGATCGGTCGATTCTCGTGCCGGCGCAGGACGCTCTCGACCTCGCGCTCATCGTACTGGCCGTCGTTCTCGAGCAGGAGGCGGGCCAGCTCAAGGGGCTTGTGGACCCGCATGCAGCCGTGGCTGAAGGCGCGGACCGGAAGATCGAAAAGCTTCCGCGATGCCGTGTCGTGCAGGTACACATCGTGGGGGTTCGGGAAGATGATCTTGACCTGGCCCAGCGCGTTGCCAGGGCCAGGGAGCTGGCGCACCGACTCCCACTCTGTGCCAGGATGCATCAGCTCGTAGCCGCGGTCCGAGAAGTAGGCCGCCCTGTCCTCGGTGGGGAGCTCGGCGACCTCGGGCTTCATGACCTCCTCGGTGAGGATGCGGTCGGGGATGTTCCAGTACGGGTTGTAGATCACCCGATCGATCGACGCCTGGATCAGCGGCGTGGCGTTGACGAGCTGACGCTTGCCGTCCTTGTACTTCCGCGTCGCGTTGCCCACAACCACCTTGAACCGGTGCTGGCGCATGCCGTCGCGCCAGACCTCCCCGTGGAAGTCCGGCAGGTTGACCTGCACCCAATAGCCCGACCGCGGGGCAACCTGCCGCCAGCGGGACATCGCCAGCTCCACCTGGGCCAGCCGACGGTCGGCCGAGACGTTCAACGCCGCGACGGTGGGCTTGTCGGGCAGCCCCTTGTCGGCGAGCTGATGAGCGCGCTGGAAGCGGGAGAGCGCCGAGCGGGTCGCGTCGTCGAGTTGGAGGCTCGGGTCCTGTCCGCGGTCTTGATCGAGGTAGCCCTCCTGGGCCAGCCTGCGCCGAAGCGCGGGCAGGGCGTCGTGCGGCTTGCCCCGCTTGAACTTGCCCAGCGTCGCTGGCACCGCGTCAAAGCCACCGCGCGCCACCATCCCTTGATAGGCCGCGCGCGCCTTGACGAGCCGGACGTACTGATCGCCCGCCGGGTACAGCCCCGTGATCGCCTCCGTCGCCCCCTCGCGGTCCAGCCGCGCCATGGCCTCGACGAGCGGCCGAAGCTCGGCGTCCTCGGCGGTGGCAGGCCAGCCCTCCGGGGGCGCTTCGCGGAACCGGGAGCTGTCCTCCGAGCGACGCTCCTCGCGATCGGCCAGCGCGTTCAGCCACGCTCGGTGCTCCTCGGCGACCTTCCACGGCGCGGCCGCCCACCGTCCCCGGAGCTCCCAGGCGAACTGCAGCAGGATCTGGTGGGCGAGCACCTCGACGTCGGCCAGCGCCTCGGCGTGGCGGGTCAGGACCTTGCCGAGCTGCTCCAGCTCGACCGCCGGCCGGACCAGCACGCCTGCGCTCGCACCGCCGAACATGGCGTCGAGCAAGACTTCCGGGCGCACCGCCCCGTCGACGTCGTAGACCTGCTCGGTCGGCCGCCCCTCGAAGGCGACCTGGAGCCGTTCGAGGTCCTCGGCGGACAGATCAGGTGTCGCCAGGGTCTTATTGTACATGGTGGCCGTGCGGTCCACCTCCGCCAATGCCGTCCGGTACGCGTCGCAGGGGAACAGGGCCACCTCGAGGTTGTGCTGGGGCAGGGCGGTGCAGAGCTGCTCGATCGCGCCGGCGTTCGGGGTCGGTCCCTTCGCGGCGACGAACCGCGGCGCGTCAGCGCGCAGCCACTCCCGCCGGGTTGGCGCGGGGCCATGATCAGGCAGTCGGGAGATGCGCTCCCCCAGCGCCGCAGCCAGGGGCGTCTGGGTCAGCACCGGCGCGCGCTGCACGAACGCGTCCGGGTAGAGCTGCCGAGCTTGCTGGGCGACGTGCTGGGCGTCCTCGTGCGAGAGGCTCGAGGAGCACGCTGTGCCCAGCAGGCCGATGAGCAGGCTCACCGAGGCCAACTTCAGGCGTGTCGGTCGGTGCCGGGCGGCGATGGGTGAGAGCGTCGAAGGTTGTGTCATGAGCTCGGGTCGACTGGTATTGGCCACGGGTCGCGCACAGCCCTGTGGGATCGTGACGGTGTATACAACACCCCGAGCCCGCTGTCGCATTTCGACGCGGTCGCCTGCAGCGCAACCGCGACGCCAGCCAGCCCCTGGCGAGGTCGGCGGTTGACAATTGTCATGAGTGTCGCTAAGTTGCCGCCAACTCGGGAGTGTGCCGCGGTGGCCACTTCCGACCTCAACCCGCCTTACCCCCAACGGAGCCGACGGGTTCACCGCCGGAACCGCTGCCTGCCCCCGGCCGCCGACCCCTTTGACAGGTCGCTGCCTGCTGCAGGATTCCCACGCACGCCCAGTGCAATTTTATTGCTGTTGGAGCGGACCTCTGGCGTTGGGGAGAACGGAGGAGCCCAAATGTCCCTGCATCCCACTGAGAAGCTCGAGATCATCGAACAGCACAAGCGTCACGAGGGTGACACCGGTTCGCCCGAGGTCCAGATCGCGCTCCTGACGCGTCGGATCGTCGAGCTCACCGAGCACTTCAAGACGCACAAGCACGACCACCACAGCCGTCGTGGCCTCCTGAAGCTGGTCGGCCAGCGCCGGCGGCTGCTCGACTACCTCAAGCACAAGGATGTCAATCGGTACAAGACGCTGATTGCCCTCCTCGGCATCCGCAAGTGAGCGGCGGCCTGGCGCCATCACGCGCCAGGCTGTCCTTGTTCCCGACGGGCGCCCGTCGCCGCTGTGGCGACGGCGCGACCCGCCTCTTTCATCACAGTGTCGTTGGGGACTGGCAGGCGATCTGGAGCCTATAGTTGACCACGCGATCCTCCATCGCATCGTCACCTATACGCACCAGTCAGCACGAGGTCCACGGACGACGCGACGTCCCGCGGAGCGGCTCATGGCCGACGCGGGTCGTGGTTTATTCTAAGGAGTGGATCATGGCGATTATCCGTGAGAGCGCCCTGCTGGGCGGACGTGAGCTGACGATCGAGACGGGCCGTATGGCGAAGCAGGCCGGTGGCGCCGTCGTGGTGCAGTACGGCGACACGGTCACGCTGGTGACGGCGACCGATGGTGGCAAGCGCGACCTGCCGTTCTTCCCGCTGACGTGTGACTACATCGAGAAGTCGTATGCGGCCGGCCGGATCCCCGGCGGGTTCCTGCGCCGTGAGGGTCGGCAGAACGAGCACGAGACGCTCACCAGCCGCCTGATGGACCGCCCGGTGCGCCCCCTGTTCCCGGACGGCTACCGCAACGACACCCAGATCATCTCGACGGTGGTCTCCTCGGACAAACAGAACGAGGCGGACGTGCTCTCGATCACCGGCGCCTCGGCGGCGCTGATGATCTCCGAGATCCCCTGGGACGGTCCCATCGCGGGTGTCCGCGTGGGCCTGATCGCGGGCGAGTTCATCGCGAACCCGACCAATGAGCAGCGCGCGCTCAGCGAACTGGACGTGGTCATGGCGTGCAGCGAGGACGCCATCCTGATGGTTGAGGGCTCGGCCAACGAGGCGACCGACGAGCTGATGCTCGAGGCGCTGAACTTCGGTTTCAACGCCGTCAAGCCGGTCCTCGAGCTGCAGCTTCGCATGCGCGAGGCGGTCGGCAAGGCCAAGTCGAAGGTGACGCCGCCGGAGTTCGACGAGGCGCTGTTCGCAGCGCTGATGGAGGCCCTCGGTGATCGTCTCCGCGAGGCGATGCTGGTGCCGGGCAAGTTCGAGAAGCGCGACGCCATCGGTCAGGTTCGCAAGGCCGTGCTGGCCGAGCTCGCCGAGCGCTTCGAGGGTCGCGAGGCCGACCTGAAGGAGGCCTTCCACACCGCCGAGAAGAAGATCATGCGCGCCATGATCGTCGGCGAGAAGCATCGCATTGACGGGCGTGGGCCGGCGGACATCCGCCAGATCACGACCGAGGTCAGCGTGCTGCCCCGCACCCACGGCTCGGCGCTCTTCACGCGCGGCGAGACCCAGGGCCTGGTGCTGTGCACGCTCGGCACCGAGCGCGACAACCAGCGCATCGAGATGCTGTCGGGCATGGAGTCGCGGCACTTCATGCTGCACTACAACTTCCCTCCGTTCTGCGTGGGTGAGTCCAAGCCGCTGCGCGGCACGGGCCGCCGCGAGATCGGCCACGGGACGCTGGCCCGCCGCGCGCTGCTGAGCGTGGTGCCGAAGATGGGCGAGAACTGGCCCTACACCATCCGCATCGTCTCGGAGATCCTCGAGTCGAACGGCTCGAGCTCGATGGCGTCGGTGTGCGGCGCCACGATGTCGATGATGGACGCGGGCGTGCCCCTGAGGGCGCCAGTGGCCGGCATCGCGATGGGCCTGATCAAGGAAGGCGACGACATCGTCATCCTGTCGGACATCCTCGGCGAGGAGGATCACATGGGTGACATGGACTTCAAGGTCTGTGGCACCGACAAGGGCATCACGGCGTTCCAGCTCGACACGAAGATCGCCGGCATCAGCCGCGAGACGATGGCGAACGCGCTGGGTCAGGCCCGCGAGGGTCGCATCCACATCCTCGGCCGGATGCTGTCCGCGCTGGGGGAGACGCGCACCGAGATGAGCCCGTACGCCCCGCGCATCGTGACGGTGAAGATCAAGCCGAGCCAGATCGGCGCGATCATCGGCTCCGGTGGCCGCACCATCCGCGGCATCACCGAGCAGACCGGCGCGGTGATCGACATCGGCGACGACGGCGTGGTGACGATCGCGTCGGACGACGAGGCGAAGGCCGCCAAGGCCATCGCGATGATCAAGAACCTGACCCAGGAGCCCGAGGTCGGCACGAGCTACATGGGCACGGTGCGCAAGGTGGTGGACTTCGGTGCTTTCATCGAGATCCTCCCTGGCGTCGATGGTCTGTGCCACATCTCGGAGCTCACCGACGGCCGTGTCGACAAGGTCGAGGACGTGCTGAGCGAGGGCGACAAGGTGCTGGTCAAGTGCATCGGCATCGACCGCTCGGGCAAGATCAAGCTGTCCCGTCGCGAGGCGCTCGGTGACCAGGAGAGCTGAGCGGCAGCACGTGGCGCACAGCGCCATCTGACCCGCTGAACGAGGGGTCGTCCACGGCGCGCTGAACCTTCGGCAGACAGCCGGGCTTGCAAGTTGAGCCCGGCTGTTGTTCTCTGTGGACAGGTCAAACCGTGCCGCAGCGTTGAAAGGCGCATCCGAAGGCCACGAGGCCGGCTGCGGAGCTGTCCCCGGGCCGTTCAACTGGCCGCATGACGTCATCAGCGGAAGGCACTGCGTGTGTGAGGCATGTCGACGCAATCGGTCAATTGCTGGAACTGCGGCGGTCGCGTCGCGATGGATGTCTGCCTGACGTGCGGGTACCACCTCGGCGACGATCCACTCGTGGGCCTTGAGCTCGGCGGCTACCGCATCACGGCACATCTTCAGACGGAAGCGGACTGCGGCATCTATGCCGTGGCCGACGCGCGGGGTCCGTTGGAGGGCCGCGTGCTGCGCGTGCTCCCGCGCGGCCTCTGGTCGGACGGACCGGCGCGCGATCGGTTCGTTGAGGCCGGCCGTCGCCACGCGCTCCTGGACAGCCCGAACGTATCTCGGTGCCTCGGCCACGGCTCCGACCTGGCCGGACCGGCCTGGCACGTGCTCGAGTGGCTCGCTGGCACGGACCTGGCGGCGTTCGTGCGCCGCGGTCGGATGAGCCCGCTCGAGCTCGAGCGGGTACTGGCCATCAGCGAGCAGCTCGCCGCCGCGCTTCGGGTGTTGCACAAAGAGGGCATCGCCCACGGCCGCATCGCTCCCACCGCCTTCCGTAACCTGTCTACATTCTCCGACGCCAGCGACTGGGTCCAGCTCGCCCATGTCGGAGGTGCGGCGCCGTTCGCCTCGCCCACCACAGACCGGCTGCCCGACTCGCCCTCGTGGGTCGGGGCCGATGTGTGGTCTGCGTTCCAGCCCGAGGACGAGGCGGTGGGGCCTGCGGCGGACGTCTATGGCGTGGGCATGGTGATCGTGCACCTGGCGACGGGACGCGCGCTGCCGCGGCGAGGGACGCTCGATGAGCTGATGACGATGCTGGTGCAACGGCGGCCGGGCATGAAGGACCAGCCCGCGCTCCGCGACCTGCTCGAGCGCGCGCTGGCGCCGAATCCGCGGGATCGTTTCATCGATGGGGTCGCGCTCCACGAGGCCGCCGAGCGCGCGATGCGCGAGCCCTCCAGGCCGTTGTTCGTCCGACCCAACAAGCGCGCGCAGCCTGGTGAGCCGGGCTCGGGCAGCGCGCTCGCGGCGCCGCGACGCCGCGACGGGAGCGATCCGTCGGTCCCGCACCGCGACAAGGTCCAACCCGGGGTGTCACCCGGGCTGGCCAGCCCTGCGCGCGGCGGCGCCGCGGCGAGGCGCTCGTCCGCCTCACGCAGCGCGGCGCGCCGTATCTCCGAGGTGGCTCCGGTAGAGCAGGTCGCTCAAGCCGTCGTCGGGCCGCCTCCTGAGCCGGAGTCCGACCCGGCCTACGATCGTCCACTGTTGGTCCTGCGCGAGATGCTGGACCCGCTCAGCGACGCCTTTCTGGGCTGGGCGCGCCAGCAGGATCGTCGCGAGGCGCTCAGACCGCGCTCGTTTGGCGAGTCACCGCCACCGGCACGCGAGAGCGACATGATGTTCGGCGAGCGGTCCAGGCCGCCGGCGGCGGCGGTCGACGGGGCGCCAGTCCAGACACCCGTGGCCGCTCCAGCCACGACCGGCCGCGGCGTCTTCTGGGTCGCGGTCGCGGTGGCCTCCCCGTTCCTGAAGTTGCACGGTCGCAAGCTCTCGCGTGAGAGCCGGATGGAGGCCTCACTCGAGCCGCTGGGCAAGACGGCGATGCAGATGGTGCGCAACCGCGACGGCCTCATCACCTACCTGCTTGAGCCCGATCAGAGCGTGGCGTCGTCCGTGGGGCGGGTGCTGTCGTTCCTGATGGAGTTCGAGCGGACCCAGCGCGTGGCAGCGCCAGCGGTCGCGTTCGCCTCGACCGAGAGCGGCAGCAACGATCCCTCCGATCCAGAGGTGATCGGGGAGCTGGTCGCGCGCGCCGAGCGCCTGGTCCAGCGGGCGCGGGGAGGTGAGGTGGTCGCCTCTGCGGCCGTCGTCCAGCGGGCGAACATTGAGAGCGTCTTCTCGCCGATGCCTCGCCCGCGGCAAACCCCCGATGATGTGGACGTCCGGGTGTGGACCTTCGCCAGCCGGTCGACCTGAGAAGCCGTTCGAAAAATATATGCCTCGTTTCCTCGTATCTTCTGTCCCCAGGTGTGTCTTCTGCTCGGTCATGGGCCACT
>Ga0100377_1000092_pt1 | contig 65906 bp, 52 predicted proteins | sample CryGeymeta201501_FD_83664 | JGI IMG/M metagenome (GOLD analysis project Ga0100377, IMG submission 83664) | Groundwater microbial communities from Crystal Geyser aquifers in Utah, USA - Crystal Geyser metaG 2015-01 | ecosystem: Environmental > Aquatic > Deep subsurface > Groundwater | place: USA... | reverse complement strand
GCGTGAGGCGCGGCAGCCCCGTGCTGGCAGCCGCGGGCCGAGCAACGCTCATGCGCTGGAACGACCAAGGACCGCCACTTCGCCGCGGGGGCCAGCACGCCCGAGTACGTCACCAGATTGGCGTTGGGGGGCGACGGATGTGACGGGAAGTGGGTGAACCGCGATCTATTCGGCGCGGCTCGCACACCGCTCGAGATGAACATGTCACGTAGGCCGATGCTTGTGGCCCAGGGAACACAAACGAAAAGCCCGCACGAGGCGGGCTTTGAAAGGCGTGGACGGCGGTGTTGGCTGGGCGCGCGCCGGAGCACCGGCGAGGGGCTCCGGCGCTCTTGCGTGCCTAGTTCTTGATGCAGACGCCGAGGACGTGCGCGGTGCCACTCCAGTCCGCGTAGCGGGTGGAGTTCTGGATGTTCGGCCGGCACGCGCTGTCCTGCACGCCGTTGCAGTTCTCGTGGGGGTAGGTGCAGGTGCCATGCCAGCAGCCATACTGCTTGCCCACCGAGTCGAACAGGGTGTTGCAGGCGGCGGTGCGGATGCTGAGCGCGTCGGTGCCGGTGACGTAGCACATGGTCCAGCCCGGCGTGAGCTGGATCGGGTCGAGGTGTAGGTTGGGGCCACAGACGCCGTTGGGTTCGGCGACGCTGACGCTCGCCGCGACCGGCTCGCCATCTTCGTGGCCGTCATTCGGGGTCACGGTGCACTCCCACACGTCGCTCGCGCTGGTGTCCGCTGAGGCGATGGTGTCACCTGGCAGCGCGGTGGTTGAGGTCGCCCCGGTCCACGGCGCGCCACCGAGCGTCCACGTGACGGTGTAGGTGATGGTGTCGCTCTCGGTGTCAGGTGCGTCGACGGTGACGCCGCAGACGATGTCATCCGTGGGAGCGGGCGCTGCAGGCGTGAGCTCGATCGTCGGCGCGCCGGGGGCGTCGTTGCCGTAGCAGTTGTCGTCGACGCCGTTGTAGGGCACATCGGCAACGCCGGGGTTCACGTCCGGCGCCGTGTCGTCGCAGTCGCCGCCGTCGGCGATGCGCGCGTCGGGCTGGAAGCACGCGAGCACCGTGCCGTTGACGTCGCCGTAGCTGTCGAGGTCCGCGTCGGCGTACCAGGTGGTCTGAGCGGTGACGCTCGGGTCCGCGTCATCCACAGCGCCGTCGCAGTCGTTGTCGATGGTGTCACACACCTCGGCGGCGCTCGGGTGGATCGCGGCGTTGAGGTCGTCGCAGTCGCCGCCGTCCTTCACGAAGCCCAGGGGCTGCGAGCAGGACTGGAGGCTCACGCGGCTCTTGCCGTAGCTGTCCTCGTCGTAGTCGATGTACCAGGTCTTGTTGAAGCCCTCGTCCACGGCGCTGTCGCAGTTGTTGTCGACGTCATCACAGACCTCGGTCGCGCCGGGGTAAGCCTTGTTATTCGCGTCGTTGCAGTCGTCCGAGCTGGCGACGTAGCCCGCCGGCTGGGCGCAGGCGGTCTGCGCGGTGCCGGCCAGGCCGTGGCCGTCGCGGTCGGCGTCTTGGTACCAGGTGGAGCCCACACCCTCGTCCACCGCGCCGTCGCAGTTGTTGTCGACGGTGTCACACACCTCGGCGGAGCCGGGGAAGGCGGTGGCGTTGTTGTCGTTGCAGTCGTCGGAGCTGGCGACGAAGCCGACCGGCTGGGCGCAGGCGAGCACGCTGAGGCCCGGGTTTCCGTGCGCGTCGAGGTCGCCGTCGTGGTACCAGGTCGCGGCGTCGGTGGCGTCCATGTCGACCGTGCCGTCGCAGTCGTTGTCGAGGCCGTCGCAGACCTCGACGCCGCCCTTGAGCGAGGCGGCTGCTGCGTCATTGCAGTCGTCGGCGTTGCTGACGTAGCCTGTGGGCTGGTCACACGCGATCCGCACAGCGCGGGGGTTGCCCTGTCCGTCGGCGTCGGCGTCGGCGTACCACGTGGCCTCGCCGAGGGCGCCGGCCTCGTCGGTGTTGCCGTCGCAGTTGTTGTCGAGGCCGTCGCAGAGCTCGCTGGCGTCGGGGTTGACGGCGGCGGCGGTGTCATCGCAGTCGAGGCAGGCGGGGAAGGCGTCGGCGTCGGCGTCGGCGTAGCCTACGGAGCCGTCGCAGTTGTGGTCGACGGGGTCGGTGCAGTCCTCTTCCGCCGCGCCGGGGAAGGAGGTGGCGTCGAGATCGTCGCAGTCGGCGTCGGCGGTGACGTAGCCGGCGGGGGCGTCGCAGCCGGTGACGGCCTTGCCGGTGGCGCCAAAGCCGTCGGAGTCGGCGTCTTGGTAGTAGGTGATGGCGTCGGAGGCGTCGTTGTCGATGACGCCGTCGCAGTTGTCATCGACGCCGTTGCAGGTCTCGGTGGCGCCGGGGAAGACGGTGGCCACGGCGTCATTGCAGTCGTCGGCCTCGACGACGCCGTCGCCGTCCGCGTCGACGGGCTCAGGCTCGTTTCGGCAGGCGATGAGTGAGAGGGCGGCGAGGGCCGCGAGTGTGAGCATGCGCATGGGGAGATCTCCGTGGAAGCAACGCGCCGTGACGCGGCGAGGGGGCACAGTTGGGCGTAGCCGTGGGGCTGTGAGATGTCGACGCCTATCGGAAAAACATAAGATTAAAGCGATAAGTTGACCTGTTTGTCGAGCATCCGGTACCGACGACCGGGGTCCCGCAGCCGTGGTTGTCCACGCGCCCGTCGAGGTCGGTCCACGCCCAGAACACGGTGTCCCATGCGGTGGCTGTGGCGTTGGGGTACACGACGTTGTGGTAGGTCGCGTTGGAGAACACGGCGCCCGGCCGCTCGTGGCTGGTCCACATCGCGCCGTCACCGACCAGCGCCGCGCGCTGCGCGAGGTCCATGCCTTGGTCGACGGTGCCTAGGTCGTTGTGGTTCAGGTCGTAGGTGTGAATCGCGTGGACGGTCGGCGCGCCGACGCCGTCCTCGTCCCGGTTGAGATCCCACAGGTGGGTCGGGTCTGCGATGACCTCGGCGAGCAGGTCGTTGATGCGCCCGAAGGCCCAGGGCTGCGCGCCGTCGTCGTCGCCGATGGAGAGCAGCTCGGTCGCGCCAGCGCGAATGAGGGCGCGGCAGTCTTGTGAGGCTTGCGAGCCCGAGAACGTGGTGACATCGGCCAGATCGGCGCGATGCTCCGCGGCGCGCGCGAAGCCAGCGCGAAGCCAGCGTGTGGACGGGTTGTCGCGGTCGAACTTGCCACAGAGGGTCCAGCCGCCGCCATCGGTCCGCATGTCGCACAGGACGCGGAGCGCGTCGGCGCCGGTCGGGTCGATGTACGCGGCGCCCGTGCGGGCGTCCGGGCGCGCGAGCTGCACCGCGGCGCAGGTGGCCAGGGCGGTGGTGGCGCTCGAACCGCACAAGAACTCGGCCGCGTCGAGGTCGTTGCAGTCGTCACCCGCTGAGACGCCGTCGTAGACAGCGTGTCCGTCGCCGTCTTGGTCGAAGTCGTCGCCGCCAGCGCAGTCCTGGTCGACGCCGTCATACCAGCGCTCGGGGGCGCCGGGGAAGCGCTCGGCGTCGGTGTCGTCGCAGTCGGTGGCGTCCTCGACCTCGTCCGCTCGCGCGAAGCACACGACGACGGGGGCGCTCGCGTCGCCGAAGCTGTCCCCGTCGACGTCGGCGTACCGCGTCACGCCGTCGGTGAGCGCGGGGTCGTCCAGGTCGACGAGGCCGTCGCAGTCGTTGTCCGCCTTGTCGCACACCTCCGGCGCGTTCGGGTGCACGTCCGCGCGGGCGTCGTCGCAGTCGCGGTCGTCGAGCACCTGACCGGGCTGCAGGGCGCAGGTCAGCGCTGCAGTGGCGGCGTCGCCGTACGCGTCGCCGTCGGTGTCGTCGAACACGAGCAGCGCGTCGAGGACGTCGGGGTCGTCGAGGTCAATGAGGCCGTCGCAGTCGTTGTCGACGCCATCACAGCGCTCGTGCGCGTCGGGGAACACGGCGGCGTCTTGGTCATCGCAGTCCGCCTCCGCGATCACGCCGTCACCATCGACGTCGACGACCACGGCCGGCACCGGCAGCGGCTCCCGCCCGCAGGCCGCGAGGGCGAGCAGGAGGGCGAGGGCGGGGCGGGGCGGGTGCGTGGTCACGGGCACCAGCCCCTACGGCGTGGCGGGCGCGAACTTGAGCGCTCGCTGGAGCGCGCTACCCGCGGGCGGGGTCGAAGGTGGTGACCCGACGCAAGAAGTCGTGCGAGAGATACTCGCGCGTGATCACGTTCGCCATCTGCTCGGCGGTCGGGAAGCGGTCGTAGTCGACGCTAATGACGGGGATGACACGGGAGATCTCGGCGATGAACTCCTGGTACCCGGCGTAGAGCGCCGTGAGGTACTCCAGCGTGATGCCCGACTCGACGCCGCGGCTGCGCATGCGGATCCGCTCCATGGAGCGCTCGGGCGACACGTCCAAGTAGACGATGACGTGCGGCTTGCACATGAAGTTGGACATGTGCTTGAAGAGCTGCAGGTAGGTGCGGTAGTCGCGCTCCGACATCAGGCCGTTCTCGGCGAGCATCTTGGCGAAGACGGAGTCCTCGTAGATCGTGCGGTCCTGCACGGCCGGCCGTCCCTTCCAGATGATCTCCTGGTGCTGCTGAAAGCGGCGGTTGAGCAGGTAGACCTGCATCGCGAACGAGTGCTTGGCCGTGTCGGCGTAGAAGTCCTCGAGGTACTCATTGTCTGCGACGGGCTCGTAGTGCACGTCCAGCTCGAGGTGACGGCCGAGCTCGGCGGCGAGCGTGGACTTGCCCGCGCCGATCATGCCCGCGATGCCGATGAACAGGTTCTCGATGTGGGGCATGGGTCGGTGTCCTAGCGGAGGAGCTGCTCAAAGAGCGCGAGGTTTTCGATCTCGTCGGCGGCGATGTTGCCGTCGGCGGCGACCATCTTAAGCGCCGCGTTGAGGAAGAGCTGGCGGTGCTCGAGCGGGATGTCTTGGGGATCCAGGTCTTCGACGCGGGGAGGGTGCGCGAGCCAGCCCTCGACGAGCTGGGCGTCTTCGTCGTCGAGGTCGGCCTGCTGGACCAGCTCGTGGACGAGCGCGCGCTCGGAGTCCGCGATCTCGAGATCGGCCCACGCAAACGAGCACAAAAAGCGAATGAGGCGGAGGCGGTCCTCGCGGTTCAGATCCTGGAGCGACATATGTCCTCTCTGCGTTTAGAAGTGGCGCAGTCTACACGAAGCGTGGCTTCCTGCGAAGCCCGCGAGCGGAGGTTCCGATGGAGCGCGAAGAGCTGGTGCAGGTTGCGACGGCGTGGATGGCCGAGGATCCGGATCCCGTCACCCGGGCGGCGACGCTGCTAATGCTGGAAGAAGGCGACGAAGCGCGCCTCGCTGCCTGCTTTGGTGGGCGGCTCGAGTTCGGCACGGCGGGGCTTCGCGGACCGATCGGCCCTGGGCCCCTCGGCATGAACCGCGCGCTCGTGCGCCGCGTCACCGCGGGCTTGGGCCACTACCTGCTCGCGCACGCGCCGGACGCGCAGGCGCGCGGCGTCGCCATCGGCTTTGACGGCCGCCACGGCTCCATGGACTTCGCCGAGGACGCCGCCTGCGTGCTCGGAGGCTTGGGCATTCGCACCTACCTCTACGACGCCGTGACCCCCACGCCACAGCTCGCGAACGCGGTCGTGGCGCTCGGCGCGGCGGCCGGCATCATGTCACCGCCAGCCACAACCCGCCCGCCGACAACGGCTACAAGGTGTACTGGGACAACGGCGCCCAGATCATCCCGCCGCACGACGCGGGCATCAGCGAGGCGGTCGACGCCATGACGTCGCTGACGGGCGTGTCAGTCCCCGCGATTGAGAAGCTCCGCGCCATCGGCCTCGTGAACGAGGTGCCGGTCGAGGTGCTCGCCGCCTACCTCGACGCGGTGCACGCCCTGCGCGTCCACTCGGGCGGGCCGCTTCGCGTGGTCTACACCGCGATGCACGGCGTCGGCGCTCAGCTCATCGAGGCCGCGCTCACGCGCGCTGGCTACACCGACGTGTACATGGTGCCCGAGCAGCGCGACCCGGACCCCGACTTCCCCACCGTCGCCTTCCCGAACCCCGAGGAGCCCGGCGCCCTCGACCTCGCCATGGCGCTCGCCCGCGACGTGGCCGCGGACCTCATCCTCGCCAACGACCCTGACGCCGACCGCCTCGCGGTGGCGGTGCCCGACGGGCGCGGCGGCTTCCGTCAGCTCACGGGCAACCAGGTCGGCTGTTTGCTCGCCGAAGATCTGCTGACCCACGGTGAGCAGTCCGGCGGGCGCTTGGTCTCCACCACCATCGTCTCGTCCACGCTGCTTCAGGCCATCGCGAAGGCGCACGGCGCCGACTTCGTCGAGTGCCTCACCGGCTTCAAGTGGATCGCCAACCAGGCGATCGCGTATGACGCGGGCCCCGGGCGCTTCGTCATGGGCTACGAAGAGGCCCTCGGCTACAGCGTCGGCCCCGTCGCCCGCGACAAGGACGGCATCAGCGCCGCGCTGCTGCTGTGCGACCTCGCCGCCTTCGAGCGCGCCCGCGACCGCAACCTGCTCGACGCGCTGGCCTCGCTCGGTGAGCGCTACGGCGTGTACGGCAGCGGCCAAAAGAGCCTGGTGATGCCCGGGACCGAGGGCGCCGCGCGCATTCAGGCCATCCTCGCCGCGCTGCGCGCCGATCCGCCCCGCAGCTTCGCCGGCGTCGACGTGGTGCGCGTGCAGGACGTGTGGACCGGCGAGGAGCGCGACCTCATCACCGGCGAGCGCAGCGCCGTCGCCTTGCCCAAGAGCAACGTGCTCGTGTGGCACCTGGCCGACGGCAGCCGCGTGCTCGCGCGCCCGAGCGGCACGGAGCCCAAGGTGAAGTTCTACTTCGAGGTCCGCGAGGCCATGGCCGGCGGGCTCGCCGCCACCGAGGCCGCCGCGAACGAGCGCATCGCCGCGCTCCGCGACGACGTGATGGCCCGCCTCAACGCGATGTAGGCTCGGCTTCGGGCTCGGGCTGTCGCAGGGCGGCCTGGGTCTCGGAGTCGGCGTAGACCGTCAGCAGCTTCTCGACGCTGAGGTGGAGCGCCGGGTCTTGGTAGAAGGCTCGCCAGTTGCGGTCGCGCTGCACGGTGCGAAAGCTGAACCCCCGGCGCAGCGCCTCGTGCATATGCGCTTCAAAGGCGTCGGGACGGCCCGTGTGGGCGGCGACCTCGGCTAAGCGGAAGGGCCCGAGCCAAGCCATCGGCCCCGTGGTGAGCTGGTCCTGCACGTGCTCGAAGCACACGCCGGCCTCGGCGTAGCGCTTGTCGAGCAGCAGCAGCTCGCCGAGGTCACTCCAGGCGTCCTTGCGGTTGGCGTCCAAGCGCACCGAGCGCTGGAGCGCCGCGATCGCCAGCTCGTGCTCTCCGCGCGCGCGGTGCGATAGGCCGATGAGGTAGGCGACGCCTGCGTCTTCGGTGACCTCGCGCTCAAAGCGCTCGCCGGCGGCGATGGCCTCGTCGGGGTGCCCCGCCTCCAGCAGGTCGTTCACCTGAAACCAGGCCGCGAGGGTGACGGACTCGCGAAAGGTCGGGAGCGGGACCTCGGCGAGCGCGATGGACAGTGAGAGAGCGAGCCACATGGCGCCAGTCTAGCAGCCGATCGCGCCGCTCAGGCTCCGGCGATGCGGTGCGCGAGGAAGCGGTCGACCTCTTCGCGCTCGTGCAGGCCGAGGCAGCTGTCGACGCAGGCCGCGCACACCGGCACGCCCTCGTGCAGGTAGAGCGCCGCGGCCTCGTAGGCGGTGGCCCCGCAGAGCGCGCAGGCGAGGGCCGGATCGTCGCTCTGCTGCTCGCGTCGATTTTGTGCGATGTGGCCCGCGCAGCGGTTGCAGAGCACGGCGTGTGCGCCGGCGAGCAGGTGCTGCACGTCCATGGTGCCGCGCTTGCATGTGGTGCAGCGCAGGTTCTCGTCGTCCGAGACGGGGCGCGGGCGGTAGCTCGGCGCCTCGGGGGCGCGAGCGGCGAGCATGCCGTCCACCAAGTGCCCGGCGCCGCGTCGGTCGCAGCGCGCGCGCAGCTCGGCGGTGGCGTGTGGGTCGCCGAGGAGCGTGAGGCCCGCCTGCGCGGCGGACGCGAGCTCGGGATCCGCGTCTGAGGCCCAGCGAAGCAGCAGGTTGCGCGAGGACTGTGTGTCGTGGCGCGCGAGCGAGAGCAGCAGCAGCGCTTGCCAGCCGCGCGCCTCTTGGCGCTCCGCTTCCACGTGCGTGCGGTGGACGTAGACGTCGCGCGTGGGGCCGTGGCGGTCGACGGCGGCGCGCTTGAGGTCGCCCTCGTTGAGGCCGAGGCCCAGGGTGAGCAGCGGCTCGGGCAGGGCGCCAGCGAGGGAGAGGACCTCGCGGCCCGCGGACGCGCTAAAGGTACGCCCGGACTGCTTGAGGGCGCCAGCGGCGACGACCGCGCGGTTGCGCGCGAGCTGGTGGAGCGCGGCGTCCCAGAGCTGGAAGCGCAGGCCCTCGTCGCTGGTGAGCGCGGTAGCGCCGAGCAGCGTGTCGACGGCGTTGGCGGGCTGCTCCGCTTCGGCGTTGGCGAGGGCCTCGACGAGCACGGCGATGCGCTCGCGGGTGCTGGCGCGCGGGCTGAGCGTGATCTCGCCGACGCCGTTGGGGTTGGGCGCGCGCAGGCGGTGCGGGAGCCGGTCGTAGCTGCTGACCTCGGTGCGCAGGGCTTGGCGCAGCCAGAGATCGTTGCGGCGGATGTTCACCATCTCCTTGAAGGCGGGCATGTGCCCAGGCGCGTCGCGGAGGATCTCCTTGAACAAGCGCACGGCCTCGTCGGCCTGCCCCTCTTGGAGCCAGGTGGACGCCAGGGTCCAGCGCGCCTCGACGTCGGAGGGGTCGCCAGCGAGGGCGCGGTGGCAGGCCTCGCGGGCCTTGACCAGCTCGCCGAGCTGCAGGTAGGCCATGGCGATGAGGCTGTGCACGTTGCGCGCGTCCGGCCGCTCTTCCAGGTGGCGACGCAGGTGCAGCACCGCGTTCTTGTGCTTGCCCATGTGGTAGCTGACGAGGCCGACGTAGTAGCGCGCGCGGGTGCGGTAGCGCGGGTCTTCGAGCAGCTCAGAGAACAGCTTGTAGGCGTCTGGCAGGCGGTTGGTCGCCAAGCAGCTCACGCCGAGGTCGTGCAGAAGCGTGGGCAGGAGCGCTGGGGTGGGCCCGATCTGCAGCGCGCGCACGAGGTGGTACTGGCTGCGCTCGCGCAGGCGCTTGGGGTTGCCGAGCTCGTCGGCGCGCTCGCCTAGGAGCTGACCGAGCATGCAGTTGGCTTCCCAGGAGTCGGGCGCCATTCGGCAGGCAGCCTCGAGCTCGTGCACGGCTTGGTGCCGCTCGCCTTCGCGCCAGTAGAGCGCGCCCATGGCGAGGTGGATGTCGCCGCGCTCGGCGTCGACGCGGGTGGCCTCGTCCAAGTAGGTGGGCGCGTCGCCGACGCGGTCGATGCCGATGAGCGCCAAGCCCGCGACCACGAGGGCGCTGACGTTGGCGGGGTCGCTCTGAAGCACCCTTCGCGCCTGGGTGAGCGCCTTATTGTACCAGACCTCCCCGCCGTCGTGAAACATCGCCCGCGAAACAAGCGCACGGGCGTACTCGGCGCGCGCGGACGAGTCGTCGCCGACCTCGTCGAGGCGTCGCTCGAGGCGCTTGAGGGTCCAGTCGAGCTTGTCGTGGGGGAACATGGCACGGCGGGGGTGAGTGGGAGGAGGGAGGATATCGCGGTCGGCCCGCGGGCGGTATCAGGACTGGGCGAGCCAACCCCATAGCGCGAGCACGAGCAGCACCACGATCGTCGCGATCGCGGGGCCCGCGTTGGAGGATGGTTTGACGGGGGGCGCGACGACCGCGGGCTCGGGTTCGGGCTCGCCCGCGAGCAGTCGCCGCAGGGCGTCGACCGACGCGATGCGCTTGTCACGGTCGACCGCCAAGCAGCGGCGAATCGCTGCGTGGTAGGCGGGGGGCACATCTGGCGCCATGCGCTCGGGGCTGATGTAGCGCGCCTCGCAGGTGGCGTTGAAGATGGCGACGTCGGTGGGGCCGTCAAAGGGCTCTGCCTCGCACACGAGCACGTACATGACACAGCCGAGCGAGAACAGGTCGGCGCGCTTGTCCACGTCCTTGCTGTCGCGGATCTGCTCGGGGGCCATGTAGCCGGGGGTGCCGAGGGTGCTGCCAGTGCGCGTGGTGCCGTCGGTGGCGAGGTCCTTCGCGAGGCCGAAGTCGATGAGCCGCGCGATGGGCTTGCCGTTGGCGTCGGTGCCGACCAGGACGTTCGCGGGTTGGAGGTCGCGGTGAATGACGCCGTGGGCGTGAGCGTGCCCGAGCCCCTCAATGATGCCGTGAATCAGCGGCTCGCGCTCGTCCCAGTCGTGGAGGCCCGCGTTAATCCAATGGTCGAGCGCCATGCCGTCGACGTACTCGAGCACCAGCGCCGGGTGCTCGTCGTGTTCGATGACCTCCAACACCGGCACGATGTTGGGGTGGCGCAGCGTCATGAGCGTGCGCCCCTCGGCCAAGAAGCGGCGGCGGATGTCGGCGCGCTTTGAGTGGAGCACCTTGAGGGCGTGGAGCGTGCCGCTGATGCGGTGGCGCACCGCGTAGATGTGCGCGTGGCCGCCCTCGTCGAGGTGGTCCTCGATGACGTAGTCACCGTAGCTGTCGCCCTTCGTGAGCAAGCGCCCCTCCGCAGGGCAGTGTACCAGCGTCGGGGCCCCATGCGGCGCATCGCCGGACGCGGTATGGGGCAGGGCGAGCGAGGCCCATGGACGACTTTTCCGCGATGTTGAGGCGTGAGCGCGCGATTCGGGCGCTTTGGCCTCTGTTCTTTGTGTCGGGTGCCACGAGCCTCGCCTACCAGACGCTGTGGGCGCGGCAGCTCCACCTGGTGTTTGGCACGTCGACGATGGCGATTGCGACGGTGCTCACGGCGTTTATGGGGGGGCTCGCGCTCGGCGGCGCGCTCATGGCGCGCAGGGCCGACCGCGTTCAGCGCCCGCTGCGGGTGTACGCCATGCTCGAGGCGGGCGTGGGCTTGTACGCCGTCGCTTTTCCTGGGGTGCTCGCGCTGCTGGAGCCCGTTTACCTTGCGTTTTACCGCGGCGTGGAGCCGCCGGTCTGGCTCTTCGCCCTCGCGCAGCTCGCCCTGGTTGGGGTCGCGCTCGTGCTCCCCACCGCGCTCATGGGGGCGACGCTCCCGCTGCTCGCGCGCTTCGCCACCGAGCGCTTGGGCGACGCCGGTGACCGCGTCGGCTCGCTCTACGGCGTCAACACGCTCGGCGCCGTCTTCGGCACCTGGGCGTGCGGCTTCTGGCTGCTGCCGACCTACGGCTTGTGGGCGACCACCCTCGGCGCTGGGCTCGCGAACCTCGTGCTCGCGGGCCTCGCGGCCCTCGTCGACTCCGAGAGCGGCGCGAGCGAGGTGGCCGAGGTGACACCGCCTCCTCCGCTGCGCGGGCCGCTGCTCGCGGTCGCTGCGGCCCTCGCGTTGGCAGGATTCGCCTCGCTCGTAGACGAGGTCGCGTGGTTTCGGCTGCTCACGCTCATGCTCGGCCCGTCGGCCTACGCCTTCTCGCTGATGCTGCTCGCGTTCTTGGTTGGCATCGGCCTCGGTGGCTTGGCCGGCGGGCGCGTGGCGGACGCCATCCACGCGCGACGCGGGGTCGCAGGGGTGCTCGTCGCGCTGGCGGTGATTGAGGTGGGCGTCGCGTTGACGACCTTCGCCGCGATGTACGGCTTTCAGCTCCTCCCGTACGGCTATGTGCTCCTGTGGGACGCGCTCGGCGCGGATGGTCGCGTCGGGCGGGTGTGGGCGCTCTCGCTCGTGCTCGCCGGGCTCACGATGACGCCGCCCGCTGTGCTCATGGGCGCCGCCTTCCCGATGGCCGCGCGCGCGGTCATGGTGGACGAGCGCGCGCTCGGCAATGTCGTCGGGCGCATCTACGCGGCGAACACGCTCGGCGCCGTGCTCGGCGCGTCGCTCGCGGGCTTTGTGCTGCTGCCGGGCCTCGGTGTGCAGGGGACCATCCTCACCGCCGCTTTGGCGAACGTCGCCGCCGCGCTCGTGCTCGTGCTCGTGCGCACCGCGGCCGTGCGCGGGCGGTGGCGCTTCGCCCTCGTCGGCGCCGTGGTGCCGCTCGCCTTCGTCGTGGCGCGCCCGCCGTGGGACAAGCTGCTCATGACCGCCGGGATGTACCACTACGCCGACAACTTCAACGACCACAGCTGGGCGGGCTTCCACCAGTACTCGGTCGACGCGTACGAGCTGCTCTACTACCGCGAGGGGCTCACCTCGGTCGTGACCGTCGCCAAGAACCGCCGCACCGAGCAGCTCTGGCTCGCGAACAATGGCAAGATCGACGCCAGCTCTGCGGCGGACATGCCCACTCAGGTGCTCTGCGCCTTGCTGCCCTTTCAGTTCGTCGACGAGCCCAAGGACGTGCTCGTCATCGGCCTCGCGAGCGGCGTCACCGCGGGCGCGCTCCAGCCGGTGCACGACATCAAGCGCTTGGACATCGTGGAGATCGAGCCCGCCATCACCGAGGCCGCCCGCTACTTCGACGAGTGGAACCACGACGTGCTCGACGACCCTCGCACGCACCTCATCGCGAATGACGGCCGCAACCACGTCCTGCTCACCGCGCCGGGCACCTACGACGTCGTCGTGAGCGAGCCGAGCAACCCGTGGATCACGGGCGTCTCCAACCTGTTCACGCGCGAGTTCTTCGAGCTCGGGCGCTCGCGCCTCGCTCCCGGCGGCGTTTGGTCGCAGTGGGTGCAGCTCTACGGCATGGACGAGGCCGACGTCGCCTCGCTCTTGGGGACCTTCGCCGACGTGTTCCCCTACGTGCTCATCTACTCGACCATCGACGACGCGGATCTGGTGCTGGTGGGCTCGGACCAGATGCTGCGCCCCGACCCCGCTGCGGGCGCGCGCTTGCTGGCGCGGTGGCCGGCGATCCTACCCGACCTCGATCAGGTGGGCGTGAACGACCCGATGGACCTCGTCGCGCTCTTCGCCTTCGATCAGGACGAGATCAAGCGCCTCGCGCGCGGGGTCGCGCTCAACACCGACGACAATATGCGCATCGAGTACGCGGCGCCGCTGCACCTCAACGACGACACGGCGGAGGCGAATATGCTGCTGCTGGAGTCGCATAGCCAGCTGCCCTTCGACACGCTGCAGGCGGCAGACGCTTGGCTGGAGCTCGCGCTCCGTTACCGTGAGTCCAAGCAGATTCGCCGCTCTAACCTCGCTTTAGTCGAGGCAGCGCGGCGATGTGAAGCGGGCTCCGACGTCTGTGCGCGCGTGGGTGAGCTGGTCACGCGCTGGCAGACCGAGGCGCTCTAAGCCTAGCGGTGGACGCCGCCGCCGTCGTTGGCGGGGGGGCTGTTGGTGGGCGCGGGGGCGTTGTGCGGGGGCGGAACCGGCTTCTCGCGGGGGGGGGCGACGGTCTCTTGGGGGGGCGGCGTGAGCTGCTCTTCCAGGCGGCGCTGCTCGATGAGGCGGTACTCCAGGGCGCTGGCGTAGCGGCGCGCCTTGCCATTGTGCAGGTCAACCGCTGCCTTCTTGGCGAGGTCCTGTGCGCGGGCGAGCTCGCCGCGCACCTCGGCGGCGACGGCGAGGTTGAAGCGCGCCTTGCCGCGGAGCTTGGCGTCGGTGGTGCTCTGGGCGAGGTCGCGCCAGATCGGGGTGGCGCCCTCCCAGTCCGTGGCGCGGACGTGGTTGCGCGCGCTCTTCATCTCATCGCTGCCGCCACCGTAGTACGTGCGGCGCACCATGATGTAGGCCGGCGCGATGCGGCGCGCGTAGGAGCTGCCGCTCGCGCTGCCCATGCGGCGGATGGTGTCCTGCTGGCTCGGGAGCCGCGCCATGGCGTCCTTGACGGTGAGCGCCTCTTCTTGCCAGGTGTTCGCTTCGTCGTGGGCGCGCAGCTGGTCCAGGGTGCGGTCCGCGTGCGCGTCATAGAAGCGCCACGAGGTGACGACGCGGGTGTTGCGCGACGCCCAGTGGGTGGAGCTCTCCGCGTTGTACTTGGAGTCGTCCGTTGCGATGACACCGTTGTCGGTGCGGCTGTCGGAGTCGAAGGCCTCCAGCGCGATGACGCCGTCGCAGCCGTACTGCTTGCAGAGGCGCGCGACCGAGGAGTAATCCCAGGGCTTGTCGAAGAGGTTCGAGTCGACCTCCTTCGGGGTGACCGTGGGGGTGAGGACCTCGAAGCGGGGGGACTCGGAGAGCACGGCGACCGCGGCGTTCATGGCCTCCAAACGACCTTCATTGTCGGCGGCGATCCCTTCGCCGGAGAGGCCGCCTTCGAGCACGCCGAGCACGGTCTGGCCGGCGTTGGACGCGCGCGAGCGGTCGATCACGGCGACGGTCTGGATCTCGGCCGGGATGTTGATGCTCGCGGGCTTGAGCACCCGAAGCGAGACGCTCGGCGCGCATCCGCCGGCGAGCAGGAGCGAAGCGAGGGCGAACGACGGCATACGACGGTGATGCATAGGGACTCCGGAGGCGGGTTATAGATGACCGGCCAGACGACGCTGGCGGTCAGACATTCACCGCGCTCCGGTATTCGAAATGGGCGGGGTTCGCACGGGGTGAGTGTGCGAACGCTCGCCCGGCGCCGCGCGCCTATTCGAGGAGCGGGAGCCCCTCGGACTCGCACACAGCGGGATCGACCGAGAACACGCCGCGCTCGAGCGCCCAGCGGTCGGTGGCGCCGTCGGCGGTCCACGCGACCGCGCCCCAGCCGTTCGCGAGCCAGTACTCGCCGCCAAGGCCGGTTTCAGCGCCATTATCGGTGATGCGAACGTGCGCGCATCCGTCCCAGTCGGCCCAGGTGATGTCACAGCTCTCTAGCTGGATGAACTCGGCGGTGACGCTACCGCTGCCGTAGCTGGTGGTGATGGTGTCGCCTGCGCTCATCTCGCCGTCGGTGATCGCGATGGGCGGCGAGAAGGTCAGGTCACGCGTGGTGTCCTTGAACGCGTGAACGAGGGTGCCCGCGTAGCGGTCCACCGAGATCGAGATGCTGTACACGAGATCGCCGTCCACGCAGTCCGTGGTCTCGCCGATGCAGGTCTTGCGGTACTCGATGGTGTGGATGGGCGACACGCCGTCTTCGGCCATCTCCGTGCTGGGCTGAAGCACGCCGACCAGCGCGTAGGGCGAGGCGCTGTCCGAGCTCACGAGCTCCCAGCTGCGGCAGGTGCCGTCAAAACCCCAGTATTCGGAGAGCGGCTGCCCTGTGGTTTGAATGGGGTCGGGGCCGGTGCAAGCGACGAAGGTAGCGAGCGCGCTAGCGAGGGCGAGGTTGCGGATCATAGGTTCCTCCAAAACAAATCGTTAGGCGCGGCGACGGCGCCACAGCAGGGCGGGGAGCAAGAGCAGCCAGCCGCTCTGAGTGGGGCTGGACTGGCAGCCGCAGGCCGCGGCGAGGCCGTGGCGTTCCCGCTCTACGCGTGCGGCGGACCAGGTGTAGCCGTAGTGCGCGGTGGGCGTCTCATCGGCGACCATCGGCGAAACGACGATCCAGGCGTCGTCGAAGTCGTCCATGCCCTCCAAGCGGGCAGAGCCAGAGCCGTCGATGAGGTCGAAGTGCACCTGGTCGACGACCTTGCCCGCGGAGGTGCCGACTAGCCAAGCGGTCCACTGACCGGCGAGGTCGCCGTCGAACTGCACCTGCAGATCGGGCAGGTCCTCGTTCGCCGTGGAGGATGTGGCGAGCTTGATGTAGTTCTGGCCGCGGCTCTGCGGCGCGCCGTTCCCCGACACAGCGCCGTTCGCGGGGTAGGCCGACACGGTGTCGGTGAGCGCGACGTGCGGGAAGGCGGCCTGCTCCGCGAAGTCCATGACCGTGTTGTTCACGATGAAGCCATCGTAGGTGGTCTGGAAGTCGTAGCCGAGGTCGGCGAGGGCGTCGTCCTGCCAGAGGTCGTACTGGCCTGGCTTGTCCTCGGACCAGGCCCACATGTCGCGCACGAGCTGCGGTCCACCGACGTGCTCGTCCAAGTAGAACATCCAGACCGCCATGCCGTACATATGCCAGAACTGGTCTTGATCCTGCTGAGAGGACGCTTGCATCGACATCCAGGGCTTGTCGGCGTAGCCCTGCGCGATGGGATCGACCCAGTCGTTCAGGGCGGGCACAACAGACTCTTGCACGTAGGAGGCGGTGGCCTCCCAGAACCAGAACTGCATGCCGTCGCCGTAGGCGTACTGGCTGGCGTGGTTGAACTCGTGGGCCGCCATGGACTGGTACCAAGGGCCGACCTGGAAGCTGCCTCGCCCAGCGACGATGTACGGCATCCAGAAGTTGCCGCAGAGCGCGACCGTGGTGTAGGCGCCGGCGTAGTTCTGGTTCGTGATGCTGATCTGCATCAGGTAGTTGTTCATGCCCTCGGGCTGGCGCCAGCCGTCCGCGAGCTGTTTGGTGTAGGCGACCTCGAGCGCGCGGGCGAAGGAGTCGGCCTGGGTCTGCGTGACGCCGGAGTCCCACTCCACCTGAAAGTGCTCGCTCTTGAGGGCGTTCGCGCCCTCTTGTGCCCAGCAGGTGCTGTCGGCGGGCGGGCCGGCCGGGCGGTCGACGCTGTCTTGGCCGAGGTCCGCTTGCCACGGCGTGAGCACTCCCGTGATGCGCGCGCGCTCCTGGGCGTTGAACTCGCTCCAGTGGAGCTTGAGCTGCTGCACGACGCCCGTGCCGCAGAGCCAGCCGTAGCGCTCCTCGCGGTAGGTCTCGGGCAGCGCGGTGGGCTCAAAGACCTGGAGGTACGAGAGCCAGAGCGCCTCGTGATCGGTGATGTGACCTGCGGCGAGCTCTTGGTGGATCCGACCGTCGAAGGTTTCGGGCGGGGTCTGCGCCAGGGCGATCGAGGCGAGCAGGGTCAGCATGAGGCGTAGCTCCGAGGTCGGGGTCAGGCACAGCGGGCGACAGGTCCGCCGTGGCCGCGCACTCTACCGGATCAACAGCCGTACCGTCATGTCACGCGTGGTCAAGGGCGCGCAAACGCCTACTCCACGTGTGCGCTGGCCTCAGCTCGCTCGGCGCAGCGCAGCGTGAACGCCGACGTCCAGGAGCCCGATCGCGCGGGAGAGGCGCTCTGCGACGTCGTCTCCGCTCATGGAGTCCGCCACGTCGCGCCACGCAGCGAGCTCGGGGGCGAGGATGCGCGCGTGCCAGCCGAGCACGAGCGCGAGGGGATCCACCGGCTGGTAGAAGTCACGCCGGTCGCCGTCGTGCGACTCGCGGCTCGCCAAGCCTGCGGTCTCCAGCTCGTGAATCGCGACGCACACCGTGCTCTTGGCGGCGGAGACGCGCGTGGCGAGCTCGCCGAGGCTGAGCGGCTCTCCCGCCAACAGGAGCTGCGCGTAGAGCCTGCCGAGCAGCGGGCGAAAGCCAAAGGTGGTCGCGAGGGCGGCGCAGCGCGCTTCGAGGGCCGCGTGGTTCGAGTCGTTCATCAGTACACCGCTAGGTCGTAAGGGGGGAGGTGGGTCGCGAGGGGCTCGCTCTGGAGGGGCTCGCAGGCTTGTGGGTCGAAGGGGAGCAGGCCCGAAGGTCCGGGCACCTCGCCCCACGACGGGCGCAGCGCCAGCCAGGCGCGATCGGGGCGGTCAAAGGCCAAAGAGGCGATCCACGCGTCGGTGTGCCAGCTCCCGACGAGCTCGCCGGTGCGCCAGTCCACGCAGCGGGCGGTGGTGCCGTAGTCACCGGGCGCTGCCGTGAGCAGCAGGCCCACGTCGCCGAGCTCGGCGTAGTCCAAGGCGATCTCGCCGAGGTCCTGCTCGGTCCATTGGGCGACGGGGGTGGCCGTGCTGCTCGCGAGCAGCGCCACCTCGCCGTCGAGGGCCGTGAGGTGGCCAACGAGGATCAAGAAGCCGTCACCACGCCGGTACAAACGAGGGTTTGGCCCGGTGTGGACCTGGTCGCCGAGGAGGCCCGTGGCGGGGTCGAGCCAGACGATGACACCCCCATCGGAGACCCAGCCCGCCCCGCGGTCGAGCCGCTGGAGCGCCAGCGCGAGGCGATCGCCGTCGCGGAGCAGCGCGTCGGCCTCGGGCAGGCCGTCGGCGTCGGCCCAGGCGCTCAGGTCGACCGAGGCGAGCGGCGCGCCGGTCGCGTCGACGTGCAGCAGCTCGGCGCGATCAAAGGCGCTAATCCAGAGCGTGTCGTCCACGGGCACCACGGCGTGCGGGTTCGCCTCGGGGAGCGCGAACTCCACGTCGGGCGCGCTCCAATGGCCGGGGCTGTACACGCGCACGCTGTCGCCGAGGCCGCGATTGAGCTGGTACACGGCGCAGCCCTCGACGGCGATGTTGGGGTCGCCCGAGGTCGGGGCGCGGTCGTCCGCGAGCTCGAGGGTCGCGAGGTCCAGTGTGGCGATGGCGCCGACCGCGTAGTCGGTGGTGGTCGCGACGAGGTGCGTCGCTGAGACGCAGTCGCTGAGCGGATCGTCACCCGAGCCGATCGGCGCCGTGGTGCAGGCGGCGAGCAGCAGGCTGAGGGGGATCATGGGCGGGCTCCGGGTTCGAGGTGCAGGGTGACGAGCGCGGTGCGGCCCGGCAGCGGGAAGCCCCACAGGTCGGTGATCGCGACGCTGGTGCGCGCGCTCGGGTCGTCGTCGAGGGGGTTCGGGTCGACGCGCTCGCGGCGCACGTCGAGGGCGTTGAGCAGGCTCGCCTCGACGCGCCAGCGGGGGGCGAAGCGCAAGGAGGCTCCGGCGTCAACGAGGGGTCGCGGCGCGCTGCGAAACCAGTTGGTCGCGTCGTGGTAGCTCGCTGAGGTGTAGGTCGCGCCTGCGCTTAGTCGCAGCGCCGGGCGGGGTTGCACCCACGCGTGGGCGCCCGCGTCGAGCCAGGGAAGCAGCGGGAGGGCGCGCCCGCGGTAGGCGGGGTCGTCGCTCGTGTCGACGGCGCGCTGGGCGGTGAGCTGCGCGTCGACGCCAACGCGGTCCAAGCGCTCCACCGTCGCCGCGAGCTCGACGCCGGTCACGACCGCGTGCCCGCGGTTCTCGGCGCGCCCGAGGCCCTGCGCGTTCTGGCTGATCGCGATGAGCTCGGCGCGCTCCACACCGAACAGGGCGAGCTCCAGCGAGCGGCTCGTCAGCGCCTTGGCGTGCTCTGTGCGCAGGCCCACGTCCGCTTGCCAGCCGCGCTCGGCGCGCAGCGCGGGGTTGCCGACCAGCAGCGCGCCGTCTCCGAGCAGCTCCTCCATCGACGGGGGACGGGCGCCGCGGCCGAGGTGCGCCGCTAGCGCGAGCTCCGGGCCGAGCGCCCCGCGCAGGTCGAGTCGGGGTAGCAGCAGGATCGTGGTCGGCTCGGCGACGCTGGCGCCGACGGCGGTGAGGTGCAGCGCTGGCGTCGCGATGAAGCGCTGGCGGCGATCGCTCGCGGTGAGCGCGACCGCCGCGCGCCCGACGGTGCGGTCGTGGGTGGGGCCGGTGACGGCGCGCTCGTGCCTGCCGTCTAGGAGCGCCTGCGCGGAGAGCGCAGGTCCAACCGACCAGGTGCCGGTGGCGCTGCCGCCGAGGGTGGTCGCGCGGCTCGTCCCGGACACGATGCCCGGGCCGACCTCCATCGCCGGGTCGTCGAGCGTTGTGGTCGTGTCGAGGGCCCAAACGCGCGCGGTGGCGGTGCCCGCGTCGAGCTGGAGCGCGCTTAGGTGGCGAAGCGAGGCGGAGCGCGCCTGGAGGGTTCGGTGCCCGAGCGCGCCGGCGAGGCCGCCCTCGCGCGCCATCACGCCGTCGATGAGCGTCCAGGTGGTGCGGTGGGTGCGCACGCTCGCTGAGAGCCAGGCGTCGCCTTGTCGTTTGTCATTGTTGGCGCGGCGGGTCCAGACGTCGTCGTCGGGGTTGTACCAGGTGCCGCGGTCGTCGAAGACTTGGTAGTCGCCGCGCGTGGAGAAGCCCTCGACCGCGAGCCAGACGCGCGAGTCGGCCTCGCCGAGGTGGCCTCGCGTGCCCGTCGTCCCAGCCACGCGGGCGGTGCGAAAGCTGCCGTAGGATGTGGCGAGTGAGGTGTTCGGCCGGCTCGGCGTCACGAGGTTGACGGCGCCGCCGAGTGGGGCGGAGCCGAAGCGGAAGGGCACCGCACCGCGGTAGACCTCGACCCGCTCGAAGGCGCGCAGGGGGAGCTGGGAGAGGTCGACGGCGCTGCCCCCGTCGGGGTTGAGCGGTACGCCGTCGAGCAGCACCTCGACCTGCTCGGCGCTGGAGCCGCGCAGCGAGACCGAGGTCCAGGCGCCGAGGCCGCCGAGCCTGCGCACATGCGCTCCGGGGGCGCGCGCGACGGCCGTGCCCAGATCGGCTGCGGCGCCGAGGTCCGCGACCTCAACCACCGTGGCGGTCGGCGAGCTCGTGGCTGGGGGGGCGCCCTCGACGACCACCTCGCCCACGACAGACTCCGCCGGATCCGCAGGAGGAGCAGCGTAAGCGAGGGAGAGCGCGAGCGAGAGTACGAACAGTTCTTCTACCCCGAAGAACAGGTTTCGAGCGTACTCAGGCCGGTCTCCTGGCTCCTGGATCGTTCGTCGCGACGCGCCTTCCCAGAGCGATGCTCCAGTGGCGAAGAATGCGTGGACGTCCCCAGTTACAGTGGCGGGGGCCGCGTCGGTCTCTCACCGACTTCCCGTTTCACCGCCCTAGTGGCGGCACCTGAGTTTCTAGAGCTGAGAAAGAGGCGAGGGGACTAATAGCGCGATGGCGGCGGCGATGCCAGACGCTGGTAGACAGCGGCGCACCGGCGTGGCAAGTAAGAGGCCACTCATCTGAGGTTCTCCTATGCGCGTCCTGGCCGTTCCCTTCGCGATCCTGCTCCTGTCCGCCTGCACCACCCCGGGCGAGACCTGCGACGCCACGGAGTCGGCGGCGGTCGCCATCGTGCGCGCCGCCACCAGCGCCGATCAGCCCTGCACGGTCGACGAGGACTGCGAGGCGGTGGCCGTCGCGGGCTCCTGCTTTGACGCCTGCTCGGACGTCATCGCCGTCGCCAACCACGACGCCTACACCGCCGCCATCGCCCAGGCCGAAGCCGACGTCTGCGTCGATTATGGCGGTTGTACGCTCATCGCACCGCCGTGTATGGCGTCGAACCCCGTGTGCGGGACCGACGGCATGTGCACCGACGGCTAGGCCAGGCGCCGGCGCACGTCGGCCAGGAGCACCTCCTCAGAGGGGAAGCCTTCGAGGCTCTTGGCCGCGGCGAGATCGCCGTCGACCCAGACGCTGAGCTCACTGCGGTTGCCGACGACGAGGTCCACCTCTTCGCCGGTCGCTTTCAGGATGAGGTCCGCCAAACTGGCGGCGCGAGGGCGATAGCCTCAAGAGTTGCAGTAGCGAATCATGACGCGGGGCATGGTGCGGTCTCCTGTGTGCGTGGGGCGGTCATTCGGTAGCGGAGGAGGGCTAGATCAACAGGTCGAGCACGAGCCCAATCACGGACTCCAGGACGCCTGTGCCGATCGCGTCGACGACGACCACCCCGGTGGAGTCGCTCGAGGCGTGGGTGGAGCTGGGCGCGGGGACAGGCGTGTCGGCGTGTGTTGGAACCCGGCGCTCCTCCCGCGCGACGAGCGGGGTGGCGCAGGCGGCGCCATTCACCGCAGGCCCGTGCCGCCCTGGGCCTGGAGCGCTTGCACCTCGGCTTGTAGGGCTTGAACCTGGGCGGTCAGCGCTTGGACCTGAGCCTGCTGCGCCTGGAGCGCGGCGACGGTGAGGCTGGTGTAGCCGTAGAGGTCGACGTGCTCGCCGTCGCTCATCACCGCCGGGCTCGCTGGGTTGTCGTCGATGATGAAGCCCAGGTGCGGGCGCGCGTCGTCGGCCTCCCAGCTGTAGCGCCAGCTGGCGAGGGGCGTGGTGGCGAGGGTCGCGGCGGCTTGGGCGCGCTCAGCCTCGGACAGGTAGTGCACCGTCTTCTTGTGGCGCAAGCGGCTGATCGGGCAGCCGCCCGTCTGCTGCGTGGGATCCGAGGTCGCGCAGATCATGCGGGCGTTGCAGTTGTTGTGCGGGTCGCAGGTGGCGTCCACGTCGGCGCAGGCGCTCATGAGCGTCTGATCGGTGCACTCAGGCACGCCATCCCACGGGCCGGTGTACCCGTTGCACACGGGATCGCCGCAGGTGAGGTACCACTGGGCGTCACCGCTAGGCGTGGTGTCGTCGTTCGATGGCTTGTCACAGCCGACGACGCTGAGGATCCCGAGTGACACCCAGAAGAGAGACGAGCGCATGAGCACCTCCGCTCGACAGTGTACGTCGAGCGGAGCGCCAGCGCTGTCGCATCACATGCCGGTGGGCGATCCGCAGTCCTGCTGCCCGGCCAGATCGGGGATGTCGCCGTTGCACTTGGCCGCGGCGGCCATGCAGTCGTAGTACGGCGCCATGTTGTACGGGGTGCTGTCCAGCATGCTCGGGCACATATCGTCTGCTTTGTAGCCGAGATCGATGCACGTCATGCCGTTCATCGCGTCGACGTAGCGCGTACACGCGGCGACGTTGTCATAGCTGCCGCCACCTGCGCCGCCGCAGGCGAGGGAGAACGCGAGGACCATCAGACCGCAGGCGACGCCCGCAACACCATTTCGCATGGGAACACTCCTGTGACGCGGCAGTGTGCGGCCGGCGAGCGGGCGCGTCTAGTCGGCAGCGGGGGCACAGCGCGCAGATGCGCTGACGCACGACACTTTGCGCCCTCAGGGCGGTTCAGATCGGGTACAACACGGTCCGTTCGAGGCGGCCGCCCGCGGCGCGTCCAGGGGGTCTCATGACAACAATGCGCTCGTGGGTGGTGTTGCTGGGCTTGCTCGCGTGCAACGGGACGGCGCCGGTCGACACGGCGCAGCCCGTTGTCGACAGTGACGGCGACACCTACGCCGAGGGCGTGGACTGCGACGACGCGAACTCCGCCGTTCACCCGGACGCGGTGGAGGTGTGCGACGGCGTCGACAACAACTGCGATGGCGTGGTGGACGAAGCGGACGGCGCGGGCGCCTACGTTTGGTATACGGACGCGGACGGCGATGGGGTGGGCGACGCGGCCTCGGGACAGAGCGCGTGTGCCGCTCTGAACGGCACATCGCAGGTCACGGGAGACTGCGACGACGCGAACCCCGCCATCCACCCGGGCGCTCCTGAGACCGACTGCGCCGACGCCACCGACTACAACTGCGATGGCTCGGTCGGCTTTGCGGACGCCGACGGCGACAGCTTCGCCGCGTGCGTGGAGTGCGACGACACCGACCCCGACGTGCACCCGGGCGCCACCGAGGTCGTCTACGACGGGCGGGACAACGACTGCGACCCGAGCACGCGCGACGACGACCTCGACAGCGACGGCTTCCTCGCCGCGAACGACTGCGACGATCACAACGCCGCGATCCGCCCCTCCGCCACCGAGGTCCCCTACGACGGCGTCGACAACGACTGCTCGGCGGCGACCCCCGACGATGACCTCGATCGCGACGGCTACGCGCACGCAGCGGACTGCGACGACCTCGACGCGGCGGTGCACCCCGGCGCGACCGAGGTGCTCTACGACGGCGTCGACAACGACTGCGACCCGAGCACCACCGACGGCGGCCCCGTGCGCGACGTCTATTCCCTGCAGCCCGGCGAGCTGGTGATCACCGAGATCATGCCCAACCCGGCGGCGGTCGCCGACAATCACGGCGAGTGGTTCGAGGTCTACAACACCAGCGCCGACCCCCTCAACCTGCAGGGCCTAGAGGTCTATGACCTCGGCGGCGCGACCTTCACGGTGGGAAGGCGCCTCGTGGCCGCACCGCATCAGTACGTGGTCTTTGGCGCCGACGGGGACGCGACCACCAACGGCGGTCAGCGAGTCGACTACGTCTACGGCACGTTCAACCTGGCGAACACCTCGGATGAGGTCTATCTGCGCGTCGGCACCACGGTGATCGACGGCGTGGGCTGGGACAACGGCGCCACCTTCCCCAAGAGCTCGGGCGCGTCCATGCAGCTCGACCCAGGTCAGCGCGACGCCACCGCGAACGACGCTGGCGAGGCCTGGTGCGACGGCACCCAGCCCTACGGCGCGGGCGACCTAGGCACACCGGGCGCGCCGAATGACGTCTGCCCGGTCATAGTGCCGCCCCCCGTGGACGCGGACGGCGACACCTACGACGTGACGGTGGACTGCGACGACTCCGACCCGGCGATTCACCCGGGCGCTGCCGAGGTCTGTGGCGACAGCGTCGACAACAACTGCGACGGCGCCGTCGACGAGGGCTGCGCGCCGCCGAGCCCGTTTGACAGCGGTGTCTGCACGGGCACGCCCATGAGCGCGAGCGACGCTACGGCGCTCCTCGGTGGAAACACCCAGCTCACGGTGGCCTCGGCTACGATTCAGACGCGCTACCGCAGCGACCCGGCGGGCGTCTGGGGCGCGCCCTACGACTGGACCGTTCACTACCTCACCTACTCGGGCGGGGTGACGACGCGGTACCAAGACCTGCTCGCGAGCATGAACCTCGTGCTCTACAGCGACGCTGGAACACCGAAGATCTCGATTCAGCACACGAGCTTCGCGGGCAGCCCCTATACGAACGCCGACGGCATGGTCTACGCCTTCCCGCCGGTGGCGCCGTCCTATTCGCACGTCCGCGCGTACAACCACACCCCGTGGTCGTCGTCCGACTACCTCAAGCTCGACTACTCGGTGGTGGGCGGCACGCTCACCCTCGGCGCGGGCTGCGCCCAGTGGACCGCGAACGTCTACGGGCAGGGGGGACCGCCGTACACGCAGGACTACGCGGTCGTGTTTCGGTGGAACTAGCGGCGCCGCCGTGTCGGGCCGTACCAACGTTAGGATGCCGTCTCACCGCGCGTTTGACGCAGCTATTCAGGTGCTGGCGAGGCTGATATAGTGTTTTGTACTACGGACAAACACGGAACCGGCAAATCGACTGAGGAGCAGCATCATGATGACGAGAGACGAGGTCGCCAAAGAACTGGTCAGCTATCACGCACTCGTGGAGGAGCAGATCATCCTCGCATACCACTGCGTTCGAAGCAGTGGGGACAGTCCAGGCGAGCCTGTCAAGTTGCTTGAGGTGAGCCGAGCAACAGTGCCTGCTGGGATTTCGCCGATCTATTTCGGCCCGACAAAAGGCATCCCATACCCCGTCGTCATCATCGAGATCACGGAAGAGGAGTTCCGAGAGGTTGAGTCGGGACAGCTCGTTTTGCCAGAGGGGTGGGAGCAGCGCGTCGAACTGCACAAGAGGGCCGCGTAAGTGGACGCTCACGGGGCGGCACAGAGTTGGCGCTACGCGTATGCTCGACAAGCCGTCAGTGACTTCCAAGTCTACGCGCTGCTGAGTCGAGAAGGCAATCTGCCTGCCTGCCATCGAATGCACTATCTCCAAATGTCGTTGGAGAAGGCCGCTAAGGCGCATTATTGGTCGGGTTCAGGGGCCGCTGCAACAAAGTCGAAGGTGAACCGTTCTCACGAAGTCGCGCAGAAGTACCTACCCGCGGTCTACAAGGCGTACTGGTACGAAAAACGCGGGAAGACCCCCATCCCCGGCAACGTGCTGAAAGCCGCCAAGCTGCTGTGCCAGGAGGTCGACTTACTCGCGCCTGCAGTACACGACGAGACGCAACGGCCAGACAACTGCGAGTACCCGTGGGCTGTGGTCGACGGTGAAGAGACCACGGCCGTGCATTCGCCACTGGACCACCTGTTCGCGCCCGAAGATATGGTTCGCCAGCCGGGAACTTCCGGGTTCCTCAAGGCGGTGCTCGCCAGCGTCAACGAGATCGTCGCACAAGGCCCGCCAACGTAGCGTAGTTGCGTCGAACGAAGGATCGGCGCGTATTCGCACGTCCGCGAGTACAACCACGCCCCGTCGTCGTCGTCCGACGACCTGAAGCGCGACGAATCGATGCGGCGCCTCGCAACTCTGTGCAGATCCGGTGCAATCGATCGCAGATCTCCTCGCCCCTCGCGAGCGCTGAGCCTCCCCCCTAGCGCACCTCGACCGCTGGCCCACCGATTGCAGTAGGGTAGGCCAGAGCGAGGTCGACGTGAGCAGCTGGACAGCTTGGATGGTCTTGGCGGGGTTCTTGGGCGCACCGATGGCGCGGGCGGGTGAGCTCGCGCTCGCCGACCTGCCGGCGGACGGTGAGCAGCGCACGCTGCTGACCGCGGAGCGCTTCGGGCGCTACGCCGTGTGGGTGACGAGCGAGCAGGGCGCGTCCGTGCGGGTCGACGACCGCATGGCGGGCCCCGGCGACGAGCGCGGCCTGCCCGGCGCAGCCGACGGTCGCGTCGACGCCTTCTTGGAGGCGGGCGAGCACCGCGTCGTCGCCGAGGGCGTTGCTTCCGGCCAGGGCGCGCTGCACCTCGACGCGCAGCGGGCGGTGGAGCGCAACAGCCGGCTGGAGCTGCTCGACGGCAACGTCCAGCGCGCGGAGCTGCGCGACCACGAGCAGCGCACCGTCTGGGTGAAGGTCGAGGCCGACGGGCGCGTCGAGATCGAGGCGGTCGGCCGCTATGTGGCGGATCTACGCCTGTGGCGCGACGGTGACTGGCTGGAGGCGCTCTCGCCGCGGTGCTCGACCTACGAGCCCGTCGAGGGGCAGCCCTGGGGGCGCTGTGTGCTCGAGGGCAAAGTCGAGCCTGGCTGGGTGAAGGCCGTGGTGTACGGCGGCGCCGGGGCGAAGTGGGCCGAAGAGGCGACGACCGCCGACCTCGTGCTGCGGCGTGGCTACAGCTCCGCGCCGGTCATGGGCACCACGACGGGCACGCTCGGCGCGGAGGGCTTCGCGCGCTTTCGGGTGCCCGCGAACCTGTACGTCGTGCGCTTGGAGCTGCCGGAGGTCGCGCCTGCGCGCTTGACCATCGCGCGCCGAGGCGCCGTGGACAGCAGCGCGCGCAGCGGTGCGATCACCCGCGAGACCCGCACCCCCGAGGTCTCCGTCACAGCGTCGGGCATCGCGGAGCAGCTCGTCACCGTGTGGGGCGCGCCCGGGCAGCGCTACAAGCTCGTCACCTACGCGCAGAGCGACGCGCTCACCTCAACGCTCGGCAGCGTGAACGTGACGTCGGTGCCTCGCTCGCGGCACGCCGACAACCTGGAGCCCACCGGCGTGCTCTGGGAGCGGCTCACCGACGGCAAAGCGCAGGTCATCGCTGCGCAAGCGCTGGACCTCGGCGGCGCCACCTTCACGCGCCGCTTCAACCTCCTCGATCCGGCGACGCTCTTGGTGCGGGCGGACGAGGTCGGCAGCTGGAGCTTCGCGCTCACCGAGGGTGAGGGCACGCTCACGCTCGAGCCCTTCTTGATCGAGCGACCGCGCGACTACGTGGCCCCCGAGCCCGTGGCCGGGTCGCTTACGCAGGAGCTCAACCCCGGCCTGTACGTGCTCACCCTGCGACCCAAGGTGCCCGGCGCGACCACGCTGCAGATCGCCCCGAGCGGCTACGTCGCCAGCGCGAGGCGCGCGATCTTTGGCTCCGGCGAAGCCCCGCCGCTGCGCCCCGGCCTGCGCTTCGACGGCGTGTCCGTCAACAACCGCACCAGCCTGACCAGCTTCGGCCCGCGCGGTGACGCGACGCTCGTGGTGCGGCCGTCCGGCGTGAGCGGCCTCGATCTCGTGCTGCCCATCGTCGCGGGCGAGCGCCTCTACGCGGTCGTGCAGTTCCCGGAGGACGGCCTGCTCGAAGCGCGGCTCGACGGCGGCGACGCCCTCCCCATCGGCCTCGACGACGGGGCCCTGGCCGAGCGCCAGTGGGTCAAGGCGGGCTCTCACCGGCTCACGGTGCGCGGCCCAGCGACAGGTACGGGCTTCGCGACGCTCAAGCTCGTGCGGCCGAACGACGCTGAGGGCACGCCACCACGTCCTCTCAGCGGCGAGCCGCCTGACGCGGTGCGCCCGGTGGCGGTGCTTCGCGGGGGCGGCGCGCTGGCTATTGACCTGGAGCGCGGCGGGAAGAGGGCGGTGGAGCTCGACGTGCCCAAGGCCGGCTTGTACCGCCTGGAGACCACCGGCTTGCTCGCGACCTCCCTCGCGCTGCGCAGCCGGACCCGGCTTAACATCGCCGCGGACAACGGCTCAGGCGCTGGCCGCAACGCCGCCCTCGACCTCTACCTGCGCGAGGGGCGCTACCGCGTCGACGTCGGCGCGCGCGGGCGCTCCGCGGGGCACCTCAGCCTGTCGCTCAAAGAGGCGCCGCTCGCGGACGCCGGCGCCCTCAACGACGGCGTGACCGCGCGCATCTCGCTCGCCGCGGGCCAGGGCGCCGTGCTGCACCTCAACGAGCCAGCGGCGGGGCGGATCGACCTCACCGCGCTGAGCCTCGGGGCGACGGTGCGCTGCCGCGTCGAGGACGACGACGGCTGGGCGGTGCGTCGCGCCGGGCCTGTCGCCGACCCCTGCACGCAGCGCTGGGAGCTGCACGCGGGCGGGCACCGCGTCCTGCTGCTGCCGTCGGATGTGCCGGTGCGCCGCGTGGTGCGGGCCGAGGTCGTGCGCCCGCCCGAGCCGGTCGCGCCGGGGCCGCTGGCCTTTGGCGCGAGCGTCGCCGGGTGGTGGACCGAGCCGGTGGCCGGCGAGGAGCGCGCCCCGCAGGTGTGGCGCTTCACCCTCGCGGCTCCAGCGGTCGTGACCGTCGACGTCGGCGGCGCCGTCGTCGGGCGCTTGCTCGGGCCGAAGGGCGAGGCGCTCGGGGTCGCCCTCGACGGTATGCCGCTCACGACCGCCCTCGACGCGGGGGCCTACACCGTCGCCGTAGCGGGCGAGCGGCGCGACAACGGCGTCGCCTACACGCTCAGCGCGGAGACCGAGGCGCTGGTCGCTGGCAGCTCCAAGCTCGTGTGGGCGCCCGGCAGCTTGCCCGTCTCGCTCGCCGGGGGCACGGTCGCGCTGCAGAGCTTCGGCGACGTGGACGTGCGCTTGGCGCTGCGCGACGCCTCTGGGGTCGTGGTCGCCGCGAACGACGACCGCCCGGACGACTGGAACGCGCTCATAGTCGGTGACTTCCCGGCGGGTAACTACCGTTTGGACGTGTTGGCCGACGGGGAGGGCGCGCATACGCAGGTCGCGCTGGTCGCCCTCCCCGATCGGCGCGGCGCGCCGCTCGCGCCCGGACAGCGGCGGGACCTGGACCTCGCCGACGGCGCGGTGGTCGTGCTGCCCCTGGAGGGCCTCTCGGACGACAGCGTCGTCACCCTCGCGGCGCGCTCCGAGGAGAACCTCGGCCTCATCCTCGAACACCAGGTCGGCGAGCGCTGGGTGGCGGTCGGCGAGGCGCGCGGGCGCGCGCCGGAGCTCGCGCTTCGGCCGGGGGACGGCGCCTATCGCTTGCGGGCTTGGTCCCTCGATCAGCGGGGACTGCCGGCGCACGTCGTCGCCCGCGCCTCGCGCCCGAGCGCCTCGTCCCAGCGGGTCGCGGTGGACGCGAGCGCCGCGCGGGTGCGCACCACCGGCCCCGGCCTGTGGACGATCAGCGCTCCGAGCGAGGGCCTGTGGTGGTGCCCCGCTCCCGGCGCCTGCCGCGAGGCGCGCCCAGGCACCTTCCCGGTCCCAGACGACGGCTTGTGGTTCGCCGGCGCCGGCCGCGCGAGCGTGCGCCCCGCCGAGCTCGAGCACGCGGTGGTGATCGACTGGCGCGGCAGCGAGCGCGGCGTCGCGCAGCTCCCCGCGGGCGATGGCGCGACCCTGGTGTGGACGCGAGCGGACGCGGGCGTGGTCGGCGTCGGCTTTGGCGCGCGCGGCGCCTTTGACGCGTCCGCGGGCGCCTCGGCGGCGGTGGACCTCTCCGGCGCCGCCACCTCGGCCGAGCTGTGGACGGCCTCGCCCGGAGCGACCCGCGTGGACCTTCAGGCGGTGCGGGTCGCTGAGGGGCAGGCGCTGACGGCCTCGCCGGGCAGCAGCTCGGCGGTGGTGCCCGCGCGCACGCTGCGGCGCGTCGTCGGCTTTGCGCGCGATGAGGAGGTGCGCGTGCTCCTCCCGGCGGGCGTGGTCGCCTGGGTGAAGGGGGCGCGCGGGGTCGAGGTCATCGCCGCGGTGAACACGCCCCGCGTCGAGCGGCTCGCGTGGCCGGTGGGCGAGCTGGTGCTGCTCAACCCGGGCGAGACCGACGCCCTCGTCGCCGTTGAGCGCTGGCGCGGCGGCCCGCCGAGCTACGGCCTCGGGCGCAGCGCCCCCACGCGGCTGCGCTTCGATCAGGCAGGCGTAGAGCGGATCGTCGTGTCGGGCGAGCCCGAGGACCGCGTCAGCGCCGCGGGCGCGGTCACCGGCTTGTGGCTGCTGCACCCGGACGGCACCGTCGACCTCGGCCCGGACCTCGCCGTGGGCGCTGGCGGCGTGCTCGTCGTGGAGCACGGGGTCGGCGACGCGGTCCTCGCCCTCGACGCGCCGGCGGACACGAGCGCCGCGGTCGCGACGGTGGTGAGCGGGGGGCAGGCGGTGCCGCTCTCGCTCCCGAGCCACCTGCTGCAGGTGAAGCAGCCCCACGGCGTGCTCGCCCGCGTCGCGGTGGGCGAGCCCTTCATCGCCGAGGTGCGCGTCGGCGACGGCGTGCCCCGGCGCGAGCTGCACCGCGACGGCGTGGTGCTCGCCTGGCTCCCGAACGGCGTCGGCAGCTTCGCGCTGAGCGCCCTCGGCGGTGGCAGCCTGCGGTCCGTCGCCCGCGTCGAGCTCATCGAGCCGACCCTCGCCAGCTCCGGCCTCGGGGAGCCGCTGCTCCTCCCGCCGGGCGGCGCCCGCGCCTTCCGCGTCGAGGTCCCGCGCGAGCTCGACCTCGGCCTCGGCGTCGCCGCCAGCTCCGACGTGGTGCGCGGCGAGCTCTTCGGTCCCGACGGCGCCTCGCTCGGGCAGGGCCTCGTGCAGCACCAGCACCTCGCCCCCGGCGCTTATGTCTTCGCGCTCTCCGCCCCCGTCGACGGCCCGCCGCTCAGCGCGCGCCCCTCGGTGGTCGGTCTGGACGTGCCCAGCGACGGGCCGCCCGCGAACGTCGTTCAAACCTATGTTCAGGAGACCCGTCGATGAACCACAAGCTCACTCGCTCTCGCATCGCCCTCGGCGGTCTCTCAGTCGTCGCGCTCCTCGGCGTCGCCTTCGCGCAAGAGCACGACCCCTTCGACCAGCTCCTGCAGCGCGCGCAGGCCGAGGCCGGCGTCTCGGTGGTGCCCGACGACTTCCTGCGCGCCTGGGATCCGATCACCGTCTTCTTCCCCACGGCGCGCGGTCCCAGCGCGGGCGGCCCGGAGGACCACCCGGAGCGCTTCGGGCGCTACCTGCCCAATCAACCCGGCGCGTGGACCTGGCTCGACGCGCGCACGCTGCAGTTCCGCCCGGCCGAGCCGTGGCCGCCGCTCGAGTCGTGGAGCTGGGAGCTCGGGGGCGTGCGGATCGAGGTCGTCTCGCTCATGGCCGCCCCCATCGCGAGCAGCCCGAGCGCCGGCCAGACCGAGCTCGACCCGGTGGAGACGGTGGAGCTCACCTTCGCTGATCCGCTCCCCATCGAGGTCCTCGCGCGCATGGTCACCATCGAGCTGCGCCCGCTCGGGCAGGTTGGCGACGGCCCCGTGCAGCGCTTGGACGCCAGCGACTTCGAGGTGAAGGCCCTCGCCCGTGAGAACCGCGCGGACACGGCGAGCTACGCGCTGCGCCTGCACCAGCCCATTCCCCGCGGCACCGAGGCGACCGTGCGCTTCCAGCTCGCGGTGGACAGCGACCCCGACCAGTCGGTGGCGCGCCTGCGCTTCGCGACCGCCGAGCCCTTCCGCGCCCGCGACGTGGGCTGCGGTGGCCAGACCCTACCCATCGCCCCTGGGGGTACGACCTTCCCGGCGGAGCAGGCGCTCGCTTGTGGGGCTTCGAACGACGTCTACGTCGACTTCTCCGCGCGCCCCGCGGGGCTGGACGTGCTCGCCGCGCGCAACCTGGTGCGCTTCGAGCCGGCGGTGCCCGGCCTGACGGCGTCGGTGCAGGGGCGGCGCTTGGTGCTGAGCGGCGACTTTGAGCGCGGGCGGCGCTACCGCGTGCGCGTGGAGCCGACGGACGTGCTCGACGAAGCGGGGCGGCACCTCGATCTGGTAGGCCCGAGCGAGCTCTCCTTGTGGTTCGCTGAGCGCGAGGCGCTGCTTGGCCTGACGCAGGGGCAGGGCATCTTGGAGCGGCGCGGCCCGCAGCGGGTGCCGGTGCGCGCCCGCGGCCACGAGCAGGTCGACCTGCGCATCTACCGTGTCGACCCGCTCAACCGCAGCCTGTGGCCGTTCAGCCGCTCGCCCGTGTGGGTGAACGAGGACGAGCGCCCGCCTGGACCGGGCGAGGAGCTCGGGGGCTGGGACAAGGCGTACAACCTGCCCACGAACGAGCTCGCGCGGCGGCTGCAAGAGCTCGGCACCCCCGGCATCTCCGAGCGCGTCGCGCTGCCGACCCGTCGCGATGGCGCCGGCGCGACCTTCGGCCTCGACCTCGCGCCGCAGCTGGAGCGGCTCGCGGGCAAGCAGGCGGCGGGGCACTACCTCGTCGGCCTGCGCACCCTCGACGGCTCCCCCAACCGCCAGTGGATGCGCGTGCAGGTGACGGACCTCACGGTGACCACGGTCGATGAGCCCGACCGCGTGCGCTTCATCGTCACGCGCCTGTCGGACGGCCTGCCGGTGCGCGGCGCCGAGGTGCGGATCGAGGGCAGCAACGCTGGCAGCTGGACGACGCTCGCGAGCGGGCGCACCGACGGGGAGGGCGCGACGACGGTGCGCTCGATCGCCTCGGGGGCGGCCCAGCGCGTGGTGGTCAAGGATGGCGAGGACGTGCTCGTGCTCGATCCGAGCGATCCGCCCGAGACCTTCGCCTCCGGCCGCTGGTCCTCAGGCCGCGACTGGCTCGGCGCCACCAACACGCTCAACCGCGCCCGCGCGGGCGAGCTTGAGCACCGCTGCCACATCTACACCGAGCGGCCGGTGTATCGCCCGGGTGACGTGGTGCACATCGGCGGCTTCTTGCGCGACCGGCTCGGCGGCGCGCTCACGGCGGTGAGCGGGGCGGGCACCGTGACCGTGCGAGCGCCCGGCGACAGCGAGTGGGAGCTGCCCGCAAAGCTGACGGGCGCCGGTGATTTTCAGGTGGACTTCACCGAGCAGGACGTGCCCACCGGCGTGTTCACCGCGCGCTACTGGGATCGCAACGGCGGCTCCTGTGACGTCTCCTTCCGCGTCGAGGCCTACCGCCTGCCCACCTTCGAGGTGAGCGTGAACGGCCCGGACCTCGCGCCCTTGGACGGCCCCTTCGACGTGAACCTCATCGCGACCTACTACGCGGGCGGTCGCGTCGCGCGCCGGCCGGTGGAGTGGCGGGTGACGCAGGTGCCGGCGCCGTGGTCGCCGCCGGGCCGCGAGGGCTTCGTCTTCGCGACCGACGGCCGCTACGGGCGCTTGGACGACTTTCGCACCTCGCCCAGCCGCGTGCTCACCGGGCAGACCGACGACCAAGGCCACGTCAGCCTCACCCTCGACCCCTCGCTGGAGCCGACCGCGCACCCGCGCACCTACGTCGTCGAGGCGACGGTGACCGGCGCGGACGACCAGACGGTGACGGCGACGCGCTTGGTGTCGGCGGTGCCCGCGGTGGCCGTTGGCATGAAGCTCCCGCGCTTCCTGGAGCGCGCTGAGGCGCTCCACCCCGAGATCATCGTGGTGGGGCCGAGCGGAGCCGGCGTCGAAGGCCAAGAGGTGACGGTGCGCCTGACGCGGCGCGAGTGGCACTCGCACCTGGAGGTCACCGACTACACCGACGGGGCCGCGCGCTACGTCACCGACGTGGTCGACGTGCCCGTGCTGGAGCGCACCGTGCGCAGCCTCGCCGGGCCGCTCACCGTCGACCTCCCCATCGCGCAGTCCGGCGTGTACATCGTCGAGGCGGAGACGCACGACCGGCTGCGGCGCGCGTCGGTGGTGTCCTCCGACCTCTACGTCGGCGGTGACGACGCGATGAGCTGGGAGAAGCCCGAGGCGGGCGTGTTTAAGGTCAGCAGCGACAAAGCGACCTACAAGCCCGGCGAGAAGGCGCGCTTGGTGCTGCACAGCCCCTACCAAGAGGCCCGCGCGCTGGTGGTGACCGAGGCGCCCACCGGCAACCTGTACGCGTGGGTGGACGTGCGCGGCGGCGTCGCCAGCGTCGAGGTGCCCATCGACGGGCGCTACGCCCCGCGCCTGCCGGTGCACGTCGTCATCGAGCGCGGCCGCAAGGAGGGCGCGTCCACGGTGGGCGCGACCGGCGACCTCGGCCGCCCCGCGACCGTGGCGTCCACGACCTTCCTGGCGGTGGCGCCCCTCGGCAACCAGCTCGACGTGACGGTGAAGGCGCCGGAGCGCGCGCTGCCGGGCGAGACCCTGCCCGTGACGGTGCGCCTGGCGGATCCGAGCGGCGCGCCGCTCTCCGGCGACGTCACCTTGTGGCTGGTGGACAAGGCTGTGCTCGCGCTCGGCAAGGAGCAGCGCCTCGACCCCATCCCCGACTTCATCGTGGCGCGCAGCTCGGACGTGAGCATCCGCGACCACCGCAACGCGACGGTGGGCTGGATCCCCTACGCGCAGATGCCCGGCGGAGACGGCGAGGAGCAGGAAGAGGAGGGCGACCCCCTCGATAAAGCGACGGTGCGCCGCGACTTCCGCCCGGTGCCTTACTTCCAGGGCGGCCTGCACGTGCCCGCGAGCGGCGAGCTCACCGTGAAGGTGCCGCTGCCCGACGACCTCACCCGCTTCGCGATCCGCGTGAAGGCGGCGTCCGGGCCGGAGCGCTTGGGCTCGGGCAAGGGCGAGGTTCAAGTGCGGCTCCCGCTGCTCGTTCAGCCCTCGCTGCCGCGCTTTGTGCGGCCGGGCGACCGCTTCGACGTCACCGCCATCGGTCGCGTGGTCGAGGGCGAGGGCGGCCCGGGCAAGTGCTCGGCGAAGGCCACGGGCCTGAGCCTCGCGGGGCCGAGCGTCGTCGACGCGGCTTGGTCGACGGTGGAGGCGGTGCCGGTGCGCTTCCCGGTGACGGTCGACACGCCTGAGCGCGTGGTCGAGAGCTCCGAGGTGATGGTGCAGCTCGGCGTGTCGCGCGCCTCGGACGGCGCCTCGGACGCGGCCGAGGTGCGGCTGCCCCTGCGCGAGGATCGCCACGAGGTGGTCCAGCACGAGGTCTTCACGCTGGCCCCCGGCGGGAGCGTCGTCGTGCCGGCCCTCAGCGAGCCGGCGCGCGCTGGCACCTTGCAGCGCACGCTCGTGCTCACCGACCGCGTCGCCTTGGCGCGCATGGCCGCCGCCCTCGACGACGTGCTCGACGCCCCGTCGCTCACCACCGAGGACCGCATCGCGAAGGCGCGCGTCGCCCTCGGCCTCGAGCGCCTGCTCACGCCGCTCGGCCTGGTGGACGGCGCCGACCGTCGCGAGGCGATGGTGAACGAGGGCACCTCCCGCCTCGCCGAGGCGCTGACCTCGGACGGGCGGCTGGCCTACTGGCCGGGGGGCCGCGGTGACGTGCGCCTCACGGCGGCGGGCCTGCACCTGCTCGTGGACGCGCGGGCGGCGGGCTTCCCGGTGGTCGACGCCGTGCAGGCCCAGCTGATTCGCGCGCTGGAGCGCGGGCTTCGGTCGGACTGCGGCTGCTTCGTGGACGGCGAGTCCTACTACGAGCGCAGCCTCGCCCTCGAAGCGCTGGCCTACGCCGGCCGCTTGGACGGCTCCTACTGGGCGGAGCTCTCGCGGCGCGCCTCGACGATGAACACCGAGGCGGTGGCGAACACGCTCATCGCCGGCACCCGCGGCAGCACGGGGCAGGGCGACGCCCTCAAGGCGCTGGCCACGCGCGTCGAAGGTGGCGCTGTGGTGCGGCTCGTCGACGGGGAGGAGCGCTACGGCGGCCTGGTGGAGGCGCGCACGGACCGCAACCCGCTCGTGCTGCCCTCCGAGGCGCGCGTGCTCGCGACGATGGCCGACGGCCTGCGCCGCGTGGAGAGCCCTCGCGCGGACTGGCTCTTCGACGCGCTGGTCGGCATCGGGCAGGTGGACGGTTGGGGCAGCCGCGACGCGGACGCCGCCGCGCTCCTCGCCCTCGCGGGCTGGGCCGAGAACGGCACGGCGACGGCGCTCACGGTCAAGGCGACCGCGGGCACGCGCGCCGAGGAGCTGCGCCTGCGCGACGGCCACATCGCGACGCTGCGCCTCGATGAGGCAGGCACCATCGCGCTCAGCGCGCCCTCGGGCGCCCCAGGTGACGCCGTGGTGCTGGTGCGCACGCGCTACCTCCCGGCGGGCACCGGGGCGGAGCGCGCGGCGGACGCCCACGGCTTCGCGGTGGAGCGCTCGTGGCAGCGGGTGAGCCGCGCGGGGGAGCTGGTGAAGCTCGCGACCCCCGGTGAGGTGCTCACGGCGCAGGTGGGCGACGTCATCGAGGAGCGGGTCCAGGTGGTGAACGCCAAGGACCGCACCTATGTCGCGGTGACGGTGCCCCTCGCGGCGGGCTTCGAGGTGCTGAACCCGGCCCTCGCGACCTCGCCCCCCGAGGCACGCCCCTCCTCGGGCCCGACCCGCGCCCCGGACTGGTCGCTGGTGCTCGACGACCGCGTGGTCTTCGTCTACGAGCGGCTCCCCAAGGGCACCTATGACTTTAAGGTGCGCACCCGCGCCACCACCGCCGGTCGCTTCGTGCAGCCGGGCGCGATGGGCGCGCAGCTCTTCGCCCCGCAGGTGTCGGGCGCCTCGGCGGGCACCTGGGTCGAGGTGAGCCGTGCCAAGTAGGTGGCGCCTGCTCGCGGCCTCCCTCGCGGTGGGGGTGCTCGCCCTCGCCGGGGTGGTGGGGCCGCGGGTGCGCCTGCTCGAGCCGCCGGCGACGGTGCGTCTGCTCGACCGGCACGGCCGCTTCCTCGGCGAGGTGGGCGCGCCGCAGGACGAGCGCCTCGGCTTCTGGCCGGTGGCGGAGCTGCCCCCGCGCGTGGTCGCCGCGACCTTGGTGATCGAGGACAAGCGCTTCTACGATCATGTCGGCGTCGACGTCTTCGCGGTGGGGCGCGCGCTCAAGCAGAACGCTACGAACAGCGAGCGCGTCTCGGGGGCCTCGACCATCCCCATGCAGGTGGCGCGCTTGCAGGACCCGGGCCCGCGCACCTGGCCGCGCAAGGCGGTGGAGGGGCTGACGGCGGTGGCGCTGGAGGCCCGCTTCGGGCGCGAGGCGGTGCTGCGGCAGTACCTGGTGCTCGCCCCTTACGGCAACAACGTGCACGGCGTGGCCTACGCGGCGCGGCGCTACTTCGACAAGCCGGTGGAGGACCTGTCGTGGGCGGAGACCGCGCTGCTCGCGTCGCTCCCGCAGGCGCCGGGCTCGATGAACTTGTACCGAGAGAACGGGCGTAAGCTCGCGGCGGAGCGGGCCACGCGCATCCTCGACCTGCTTCGGGACGAGGGCACGCTGACGCCGCTGGAGCGCGACGTGGCGGTGGGCGAGCTCGCGACGCTGACGCCGGTGCCGCGCCCCGAGCGCCCCGCCGCGACGATGCACCCGGTGCTGCGCCTGGAGGCGGAGCTGCCGCAGGCCTGGCGGGCCGCGCCGCTGGTGAGCACCAGCCTCGACCTCGACGTGCAGGAGCGCACCCAAGCGACCCTCGCCGAGGCGCTGCACCACTGGGAGGCGCGCGGCGCGGGCAACGCGGCGGCGCTGGTGGTGGACTGGCGCACCGGCGAGGTCGTCGCGAGCGTGGGCTCGGCGGACTGGTTCGACCCGCGCTTCGCGGGCACGGTGGACTTCACCCGCGTCGAGCGCCAGCCCGGCTCGACCCTCAAGCCCCTCTTGTACGCCGCCGCCCTCGATCAGGGCGTGATCACGCCGGGCACCGTGCTCGACGACCTCGGCCGCGGCCCGAACGCGGTCATGAACGCGGACGAGCGCTTCCTCGGTCCGCTGCTCCCAAGGTTTGCCCTGGCGAACTCGCGCAACGTTCCGGCGGTGCTGCTCCTCGAACAGCTCGGCCTCGACCGCGCCTACGGCTTGTACCGCGAGCTCGGCCTGCACGACGACGCCTACCCGGTGGAGCGCTACGGCCTCGGCCTCGCCATCGGCGGCATGCCCGTGAGCCTGGAGCACCTGGTGCGCGCCTACACCGCGCTCGCCGGGGACGGGGCGGTGCGCGAGCTCTCGTGGGAGGCGGGCCAGCGCGGCGCGCTGGGCGAGCCCGTGCTCTCGTCGGGCGCGGCGCACGCGGTCGGCTTGTACCTCTCCGACCCGATGGCGCGCCTGCCGACCTTCCCGCGCGGCGGCAACACCGAGCTGCCCTTCCCAGCGGCGATGAAGACCGGCACCTCCAGCGACTTTCGCGACGCCTGGGCGGTGGGCTGGACCGACCGCTACGTCGTCGGCGTCTGGGTCGGCCACCCGGACGCCACGCCGATGCGCGGCCTCTCAGGCTACAGCGCCGGCGCGCTCCTCGTGCGCGAGCTGATGATCGCGCTCCACGACGAGGGCGACGGCGTCGCGACCTTCGCGCCCCCCGACGGGTGGGAGCCCGTGGCCACCTGCGCCCTCAGCGGCGACCGCGCGACCCCGCTCTGCGACCGCGTCATCACCGAGCACTACCCCAAGGAGCACGTTCCCACGTCATCCTGCGCGATGCACCGCGAGGAGCGCGGCCACACGGTGGTCGAGCTGCCCCCCCGCTACGCCGCCTGGGCCCGCCGCGAGGGCCTGCCCGTCGCCTCGAACCGCCTCGCCGCCGCCGAGCCCGACCGCGTCAGCATCGTCGCCCCCCGCGACGGCCAGCGCCTGCTCCGCGACCCCGAGGCCCCGGACGGCCGCGACACCCTCCTGCTCCGCGCCGAGGCCAACCCCGGCATCGGCGCCGTCGTCTGGTCCGTCGACGGCGTCCCCGTCGCCGTCGCCGAGCCCCCCTTCGAGGCCCGCTGGGTCATCACCCCCGGCGAGCACCGCATCGAGGCGCGCGCGGCCTACGTGGACGGCGTGCGGGACGTGGCGCGGGTGGTCGGGCTGTGACGGTGGGGGTCAGGAGGCTCGCTGTAACAGACGGCGCGCTGATACGGCGCGCTGGGTTAGGCTGCGCGCGATGGTTTCCTGTCGTTACCCCAAGGTGATGATGTTCGGCGTTTTTCGTGCTTCTCTCCTGCTCTCTTTCCTCGCTAGTTGTGGCGGCGACTCCGGCTCTGCGTGCCTCGACGCTGGCGTGCCGTGCGTCGACGGCGGCGTCTGCGTGATCGCGGACGTCGGCGACGCCCAGGTCCCCACGTGCGTCGCGCTCCCCACCGAGTGTGTCGACCTCGAGTGCACGGGCGACGCCACCTGTAAGGACGCGCTCGGCGCGCTCTGCCCCGCGGACCTCACGTTCTCCGGGGGCTCGACCTGCGTTCAGATCGTCGAGAACGGCACCGTCACCGCAGACCACGTGCAGATCAGCTGCTGGTGATCCAGCCGAGGGACGGGACGTTGTCTGTAACACCTAGCGCCGCCTCGGTGATCCTCCGCGGCGTCACCCGCGCTCACGTGCATTAGCGTCGCCATGAATCGAGCGGGCACCCAAAGAGAACGGGGTTGAATCGAGCGGTGGCGCCGCTTTTGCCGCGGTTCGGCGTGGGCGCTGCCAAAAAGTCGGCGTTCCATCGTTGCCGCATCAGCGTCGTTCGCACCGACTGCTCGATTCACAGCCGCTCTGATCGGCCGTGTGCTCGATTCGCCTCCGTTCTCATGGTCCTTCGGCGACGTCGACCCCCGCTGCGGCCTGCGCGTCATGCGCGCGTCAGTGGAACGACCGAATCTCCAGCGTCCCTCGGGGCGTTCGTGACCATGACCCGAACCCGGAGGAGACCTTGCTTCGCACACTCGCACCCTACGTGCTCACCGCGCTCGCGTCGACGAGGCTCGCTGCTGGCGCGCCCGCCGGCCTTCACGCGGCGCAGGAGGTCCTGCACGCGGCGACGCGCGCCGCGCGCCACGGCGGCCACGATTCGGACGACGACGAGCGCGGCGAGCGCGACGACGACTGACGCGCCGCGCTGGTGACGCGCCACCGCTTCGCGATAGAGTGCCGCGATGGACCCCTCGACCAAGCTTCGCCACTGTCTGGAGCTCGCTGACCTCGGCCGCGACATGCACCGCCACAGCTTGCGGCGGCGGCACCCCGAGTGGAGCGAGCGTGAGCTCGCGGCGGCCTTTCGTCAGTGGCTCGCTGGTCCCTCACATGACGGGACGCCGAGGGACGGCGCGCTGTGAGCCTCGCTGGCAGCATGGCCAGCGTCGTGCAGGATCTCCAAGACGCGGGCGTGCGCTTCGCGCTGGTCGGCGGCTTCGCCATCGGCGTACACACCGAGCCGCGCTTTACGCGCGACCTCGACTTCGCGGTGGCCGTCAGCTCCGACGCCGAGGCGGAGCAGCTCGCGCGCACGCTGCACGGGCGGCGCTACACCACCTTCGCCACCGTGGAGCAGCGGCGCACCGGGCGGCTCGCGACGCTGCGCCTGTGGACGCCGGGCGATGACTTCAGCCGGGTGGCTGTCGACCTGCTCTTCGCGACCTGCGGCATAGAACCAGCGATCTGCGCGCTCGCACAGCGGGTCGAGGTCGTGCCTGGCTTGAGCGTGCCCGTCGCCGTCGTCGGGCACTTAGTGGCGATGAAGCTGCTCTCCGAGGACAGCGACCGCGCCCGCGACACGCAGGACCTCACGAACCTGCGCGCCGTGGCCACGTCTGCCGACATCGACCTCGCGCGCGAGGCGGTCCATACCATCGTGAGCCTGGGTACGCACCGCGGAAAGCCGCTCGTGGAGCTGTTCGAGGCGTGGGTCGGGCGCGCGTCAGGGTGAGCGGCCGCGTCGCCAAGGCTACGGCAGGTAGGCCGCGAGGTGCAGCTCGACCCACTCGTCGCCGTAGTTGCCCCAGTGGCAGGTGAGCCACAGGTTGGTGCAGTCGAAGAGCGTCACGCTGCCGTCGATGCGCTGCTTGCGCCAGTCGGCGGGCTTGACCCCGTTCCACCAGTAGAACTGCGGGTAGATGCCGTTTGGAGCGAGGAAGTCGATGATCGAGCGGGCGCTGTCGCGGGTGAGCGTGCCGTAGGCGCTGTTCAGCAGCCAGCAGAGCGCGTCGTAGCGCCACTGGAGCGCGTTCCAGTCCGTCTTCACGACCCAGGCGGTCACCGGGTCCATGCTCGCCAAGCGCATGGTCGGCGTGATGAAGCTGTTGCAGGTGACCTGTAGGTCGGGCTGCGGCGTGAGGTCGGGCGTAAAGTAGAACGACTGCGGCACGGAGGGGCCGTCGATGTTTTGGCCTGGGGTGCCGTAGTTGTCGAAGATGTCGACCGACCAAGGCAGCTTCTCCTTGGCGAAGAGCTTGGGATTGAACGTCATAAAGAAGTTCGGGACTTGGTAGTCGTTCCAGCGAGCGACCGCCCCGAAGCGCACCTGCACCGGGTCGAGGGCGAGCTGCGCGGCGCTCGGAAGCAGCTTGTGTAGCTTCTTTGGGGGATAAGCGAAGGGGTCGAAGGCGGCGGTGCGCGCGCCCGCCTCGACCGTCACCGAGCGGTTGTGGGTGCCGTCGCTCACGACGTAGAGCCAGGGTGTGCCGCGCTGGGCGTCGATGATCCGCTCTACAGCTTGCTCAGCGCTGGTGGCGTGCTGAATGGCGTGCCGCACAAGGCATAAGGAGTTGAAGCCCGGCCGGTCGGGGTCGCCGTTGGCGGCGAGGGCGATGTGCACCCCTGCTACGATCTTGCGGTCGTTAAGCGCCGCGATGGTGCCGACCACGCCTGGCGCGGTCATGGACACGAAGGGCCGTGAGGGGCCCTCGTCGGTGTCGGTGGGGTTGTAGACGACCAAGGCGGCCGCGTACTGAAAGGCGTTGGCGGCCGGGAACATGAAGTCGCGCCCGAACAGGTGCACGCCGTCGACGGTCGCGTTCCCCCACGCCGAGAAGGCGTTGCACGCGATGGGGCTCTTGAGCTCCTGGCGGTCGACGCCCAAGCTCGCGAGCCAGTGGTCGGGCGCCCACATGATGTTTGCGAGGTAGTCGAAGCCGACGTTCAAGGTCCATAAGGAGTCGAAGTCGACGGGGGTGTCGGGGTTTGAAGCGCGACAGCCCGCCGCGAGGCCTCGCAGCTCCTGGATCAAATAGGGCGGGTAGTCCTTCATCGCGCCGTCGTCGAACTCCTTCAGCAGCGAGACGAAGAGGTCCGCGAGCCACTGAAAGCGTCCCGCGTCGGGGACGTGGTCCTTCGCGATGAGCGCGGGCACGAGGTTCGGCAGGTAGCGCTCGGTCATGATCACGACCTGCTGCTCGGCCATGCGCCCCATGAGCCACCCCAGCGTGAACGGGTCGCCCTCGACGTAGTAGGCGCGCTTCTTTTGCGCGGTGTTGGCGTTGAACGCGGTGCGCGACTCGGCGAGCAGGCCGCGGTAGCCGTTGTGCTCGACCTCCAAGATGACGTCAAAGCCGTCGTTCGCGAAGGCTTGTCGAAGCTCATGCGTGGGGCGGGCGGCGAGCGTGGGCATGGCTCCTCCTCGGCGGTGCAGCGAGCTCAGCGGCGAGCGCGCCGCCGACCGAGCATACGCCAACCACCGCGCGAAGTTTGGGCAAATACTAAAGATGCGGCCCCACAGACCGTGTTCGTGAGGGTCTCGTACGCTGGAGGCTGACCGTGTACCTGAACCTCGATCCGCTTCCGCACTACACCTTCCTCGTCGCCGAGCTCGTGACCTACGTCGTCGCTGGGTTTTGCGTGAGGCACGCTCATCGTCAGCACCGCTCGCTGCTCTTCCTGCTGCTCAACGCCATGCTCGCTGGCTACCTGATCGAGGCTGCGCTCGTGGTCTTCGCTGAGGGCTACGACTACGGGCGCTTCTTGGTGATGCTCCCAGGTCCTGTGCCGTTGTGCATCGCGATGGGCTGGGGCGTCATCATCTACGCCTCGATGCAGACCACGGACCTCATGGCGGTGCCCTTCTTGGCGCGGCCGATCTGTGACGCGCTGCTCGCCCTGTCCATCGACTTCAACCTGGACCCGATGGCGGAGACGCTCGGCTACTGGCACTGGGTGAAGGGGGGGCAGTATTTTGGTGTGCCCTACCAGAACTTCTTGGGTTGGTTCATGATCGTGTCGGGCTTCACCGCGGGCACGCGCCTAGCGTATCGGTGGCTCAAAGTGGGAGCGCGAGGCTGGGCGAACAACCTGCTCGCCTGCCTGCTCGCGCTCGGCATCACCGGCGGCGGCATGGGGCTCGCGCAGCTCGCTCGAACCTACATCTTCGGCCCGTTCGGCGAGCTCATACCGTTCATGGTCGTGTATGTGGTCGCCATCGCGGTCGTGCTCGTCGATCTCGACAAGTTCCAGCACAACCGTGTGCTCGATCCGGTGCTACTCTTCGTCCCCCTCGGATTACACGGCTACTTGGTGCTTAACTTCGCGCTGACGGGCTCGTACAACCGGCTCACCGAGTTCGTGGTGCTCATGCCGCTGCTCGTCGCCGTTAGCCTCGTCGCCTTCGCTTTCCCCTACGTCGACCAGCTGCTGCGGTGTCGCCGCGGGTGCGAGCAGCTCGCGCTGGACCACGACATGGAGACGGACCACGACAGCCTCTGTCCGCATTACGACCCACCGACCTTTCAGCGGGAGTAGCGCCGACTTGGCAGCGGAGCGCTGCGGGTCCCTCGGGGGCTACGCGTTGGCGTTGACGGCCGCGGAGATCCTGTGCTCGTGGCTCCAGCCGCTCTCCAAGTCGGTGATCACGACGCGAATGCCCGCGTCTTCGACGTGGTAGCGCTCTTCGATGACCGGCAGGCGGCGGCTCAGGCGCTGCACCGGCACCTCGCTGAGGTCCTTGGCGCCGCGCAGCGTCGGGTCAAAGGCGACGATCAGCGGGGCGAGGGGGACGATGTCGCCGTTTGGAACGCCCGTAGCGGTCACGGTGTCGCACTCGGCGAAGCGGAAGTGGCCGAGGTTGTGCACCGGGCGGTAGCGCCGCACGAGCACGGCCTTGCCGTCGACGGTTGTGGTCTGCGGGTTGAGGATGGCGTCGAAGGTGACGTCGCTCCCAGCGCCGCGCTCGCGAAAGACGCCGAAGGTGCGGGAGAGCTTGTCTTGCAGCGTGGGCGCTTGGTCCGCGGCGGCGATGGCGAGGCCGACGGCGATGGCGCCGCTGGAGTAGGGGCTGCTCTTCACGCGGCGCCCGAAGGTGTCGCGCAGGGTCCGGGCGACGATGGGCAGGTCCGAGCCGCCGCCGACGACGTACACGCCCGCCACACCGGCAGCGACGGCCTCGTCTGGGAGCACGGTGGCCAAGAGCGCGAGGCTGCGGTCCAGGAGGGGCTTGAGGGCCTCGTAGTAGGCGTCGACGGAGACGCTGTGCACGCCATCAGCGAGCTCGACCACCAGCTTGCGGCTGTTGGGTGTGAGCGCCTCTTTGGCGGCGCGGCACACCTCGAGCGCTTGGGTCGAGAACGGCGCGTGGGGGGCGACCAGGTGCAGCAGGGCCGCGTCAAAGTCGTCGCCGCCGAGGTCGTTCAGGCCGGCGTGCGCGAGCACCGAGTGGCGCCCGTTCGTCATCTCCACCAGCGAGAGGTCGAAGGTGCCGCCGCCCAGGTCGTAGACGAGGACGTGCTGGCGCGCTGAGGAGAAGGTCTTGGCGTAGCGGTTCGCGTACTCGATGCCCGCTGCGCTCGGCTCGTTCACGACGCCAACGACGGTGAAGCCGGCCTCGCGGAAGGCCTCGATGGTGAGGAACCGCTGCGCGGAGCTGGCGCGCGCGGGGACCGCGATGACGGCATCAAGCGGCTCGTCGTCGGTGAGCGGCACGGGGCTGTTGCTCGACGTGACGATCGCGAGCTTGAGCGCGCGCAAGAAGTCGGCGAGGAGCTGGCCGAGGCTCATCTCCAGCGCGCCGATCTGCACGATGTTGCGCTGGCCGGGTCGGGCGAGCAGCCGCTTGAAGCTGCGGAGCGCGGTCCAGCCGGGCTCGTTGAGGACCGCCACCGCGGCGTGGCCGAAGCGGAGCTCTTCTCCGTCCGTCGCGACGACGCTCGGGAAGTGCTCTACGATGTCGCCATTGGCCGTTTCAAAGCCGATGACGGGGAAGTTGCCGCGATCTGCGACGGCGACGACGGTGCGCGTCGTTCCAAAATCGATACCGAGCCGCATGGGGCCTCCGAACAAGGCCGCGCACTATCCTGCCTGATCGCGAAGGCAACTTTCCAGCGTTCGACCGTGCTGGCGGCGCTACTTTGCGCCGACTTGGAAGTTCCACGCGAAGCTGACCCACGGCGCCGGAACGAGCGGCAGGTCGCGTTCACCGGTGAAGATCGGCACGACGCCCAGGTCGACGGACCAGCGCTCGCCGAACAGGCGCACCGCCCCTGAGGGCACCGCGAAGAAGGGGCCTCCCCACGGGCCGTCGCCGCGAACGAAGTACAGAATCCAGTTCTCGGTGATGAGCGCGCTCTTTGGCCCCAAACGCCAGCTCCCGCTGATCGTCGCGGCCATGAAGCCGAGGTCGCCGGTGGTGAACTCAAGGGCGCCGCCGCCGGCGACGGTGAGGTGCTTGTCCGGCTGGCCGATGGTGACGTTCGCGAAGGCGAAGCCTAAGGCGGAGTCCGTGACGACGAAGGCCTGCGCGCCGGCGCCGACCCGGAGGTCGTCCGTGAGCGGTGCCGCGACCTTGGCGGCGATCGAGCCGACCTTTCCGCTGCTGAACAGCGTGGGAAGCACCGTCCCAACCTCGACATCCAAGAAGGAGGTGAGGCCGAGGCCGACGCTGGTGAGCGCGAGCTCGCGCTGGGCGACGTAGCCTTCGCCCATGCCGAGGGAGAAGGCGGTGGGCGCGTAGAGCGTGCGGCTGCGGCTGGGGTCGAGGCCCCACTGTCCGACGGTGCCGGGGGCGCCCGCTTCGGTGCGAACCTCGGCGATGGCAGCGGCCGGGAGCGGCAAGACCATGCCGTCCGCGAGCACCAGCTCGATGCCTTCGGGGGTGGTCTGTGCGAGGTGCCCGCGTAGGGTCTGGCCGTCCGTGAGCTCGACGGTCTGAATCGGCTCCGCGGAGGGAGCGGGCTCGGCGTGGGCGAGGGCGGTGAGGAGCGCGACAGCGGCGGTGAACATGGGACCCCGGGGGCGACGTGTCGGGAGGCTGTGCGGATAACAAGGGTAGCAGGGTGAATAACATCGCAGCGCCAGACCGGCTCGCCCCGAACCTACGGTCGAGCGCCCGTCTGGTTTCCGCGCAGTGTAGGCTGATAATGACGGCGTGGCTGTAGGAGCGCGCTCGTTGATCCGATGGGGCTGAGGGCTAGTCCCGGAGTCTCCATGTCCATGAGTCCCGATGAGCGTCTGGCGCTGTACCGAAACCGAATCCTACAGCTTCAAGATCGGGAGAGCGCGCTGGGCGACCAGGGCGAGCTTCCGGGCGAGGAGCGCACGATGCAGCGCCTGCGGGACGAGCTGCACGACCTGTCCATCAGCTTGGACCGCACCTACCGCGAGCTGCAGGCGGTGCTGACGCTCACCCGCGAGGTCAACGAGGGCGTGCTGCTCGAAGAGGTGCTCGAGCGACTGTATGTCTCGCTGCAAGGACTGCTGCCATACGAGCGCATCGGCTGCGCCTTGCTTGAGAATGACCAGACTGTGCTCCGGGCGCGCTGGGCACGTACGGAGGCCCAGCAGGTCGGCATCTACAAGGGCTTCGCGGCGCCAATGGCCGGGAGCAGCCTGGAGCCCCTGATCGCGTCGGGGTCGGCGCGCATCCTCAACGACCTGGAGCAGTACCTGGAAGAACACCCGAGGTCGGCCTCTACCCGCGCCATCGTGGCCGAGGGGATGCGGTCTAGCCTGACCTGCCCGCTCATCGCTCGTGGACGAGCGATCGGGTTCCTCTTCTTCTCGTCGGTTCGCCCGTTCAACTTCGAGGACGCCCACGTCGAGGCCTTCCAGGCGCTCGCCGGGCAGATCGCGACCATCGTCGAGAAGAGCACGCTGTACGAGGAGGTGCTGCGCGCGCGCGAGCAGGCCGAGCAGCTGCTGCGCAACATCCTGCCAGGACCTGTGGTGGACCGCATGAACGCGGGCGAGACGCGCATCGCGGACCACTACGCCGATGTGACGGTGGTGTTCGCCGACCTCGTTGGCTTCACGCGTTGGGCCGCCACGTTGAGTCCTCAGACCCTCGTCCAGGCGCTGGACCAGGTGTTCTCGCGCTTTGACGCGCTGTGTGACCGCTTCGGTGTCGAGAAGATCAAGACCATCGGCGACGCCTACATGGCGGTCGCCGGAGCGCCCGTGCAGCGGGACGACCACGCGTTGGCGGCCCTGCGCCTCGCCCACGGTATGGTCGCCGAGATCAAAGCGGTCTCCGCCGAGCTCGGCTACGACCTGAACATTCGCGTGGGTCTGGCCAGCGGTCCCGTCGTCGCGGGCGTGATCGGCCGACGTCGCTTCGCTTGGGACATCTGGGGCGACACGGTGAACCTGGCCAGTCGCATGGAGTCCCACGGACTGCCGGGGCGCATCCACCTGGCCGCGTCCACCGCCGCGGCGCTGCAGGGCCTGGTGGTGCTCGAGCCCCGTGGAACGTTGGAGATCAAGGGGAAAGGCGGCTGCGAGACCTTCTTGGCCGAGCTGGCGCCCTCGGCGCTGGGCTCGACGCAGAGTTAGCCGGACGCGGTCCACGGCGCCGCGGTTCGTGTCGTCGCGTCTTGGAGGCTGCTGATGCCGGAATCGCCGATTGACCACGTCTCGGACACGGCCTTCTGGGTGGCGCACCATCGGGGCGCTGAGCAGCATCGTGCAAACCCTCTCGTTCACGATCGTCTCGCGGAGCGCCTCGCTGGCGAGCGCGGGGCTGGACCACAAGCTCGTCAACGCGCCGTTCCGTTTTCGGCCCGCGGACTGGCACGAGTTCTTTGCGCGGCGCGGCTTTGCGGTGCGGACGATGCGCTACGTGGCCGACGAGGCCGTGCGCGGCGGGCGTCCACCGCCGCTGGCGTGGTTGTCTCGGCTGATCCGACGCTTGCTGCGACGCTTCGCGCGAACGGGAACGGGCGTGGACGCCTTCCGCAAGGGCATGGGCTACGCGTGCCTGCAGCAGCGCAAGCTCGTGTCGGGGACGGCGCGCTGCGCGACCCCGCGACGTGCTCCGCGTCATGGTAGTAGGTCGTAGGCGCAGCGCGCCGAACCGACGGAGTTGCCCATGTCCGCTGACGAGCTGAAGCAGGCCATCGCTGGCGTTCACGCCGCCTTGGAGCAGAACCGCACTCGGAGCTCGGAGCTACACGACGAGCTCTTCGCAGCCACCAAGCTTGTCTTAGAGGATGAGCACGGCGTCGAGGAGGACGAGGTGCTGCGCATCAACACGCGCAGGTCCGAGTTGGAGTTGGAGCGCACGTTCTTGATGGAGCGCGGCCGCGCGCTCATGGCGGAGCTGCACGCGCAGATTCGCGCGTAGCGGACCTTTGACGGTGTCCCGTGTCGCTTCCTTGCCTTCGCCTCGACGGCCTCTCCTTCGCGTTTCGCGACGAGCGCCTGCTCTTCGTCGACCTTCGTCTGCACCTAAGTCCAGGGTGGACCGGCGTCGTCGTCGTCGTCGGGCACCGCGCGCCTCGTCGTCGCCGCTAAAGGACGCTCTAGCGTTGTTTCCGGGGGCGGTCGCGCCTACCCCCGTTTGCCCGCGTGCACCCCGATGACCCAGATCGCGTGGACCATGCCGGGGAAGTAGCCGAGCATGGTGAGCACGAGGTTAATCCAGAAGGGCACGCCCAAGCCGACGGTCAAGAAGACGCCGACGGGGGGCAGCAGCACAGCGAGCACGATGCGGACGAGGTTCATGAGGGGGCTCCTAGTTGTGGATACGGCGCAACAGCCTGAATCATTGCACCAGCGCCGCTTCAATCGCGCTCACGACCGCGGCGTCCGAGGGCTCCGTGCGCGGGCCGAAGCGCGCGAGCACCGCGCCGTCGCGGCCGACCAAGAACTTCTCGAAGTTCCACGAGATCTTTGCGCCGCCACCCGCCGCGCTGCCCACCAGCCACTGGTAGAGCGGGCTGCGGTCGGCGCCGTTGACCTTCTGCTTGGCCAGCAGCGGGAAGTCGACGCCGTAGGTCATGGAGCAGAACTGGGCGATCTCCTCGGGGCTGCCCGGCTCTTGGCGCAGGAACTGGTTGCAGGGCACGCCGACGACCGTGAAGCCGCGGTCGCCAAAGCGCTGGTGGAGCTCCACGAGCTCGGTGTACTGCGGGGTGAGGCCGCAGCGGCTCGCGACGTTCACGTAGAGCACGACCTTGCCGGCGACGGCCTCGGCGGGGAGTGCGCTTCCGTCGAGCAGGAGCAGGTCATCGGGGCGGTTCATTGGGCCTCCAAAGCAAGAGGCTTCACACGCAGGCACACCGGACAAGGGCTGGCGAAAGTGAGGAGCGCTCGCACCTCCGCCGTGGTCTACACTCCGCTTCGGGGGTGAGCGATGTCCGAGGCCTATGTCTTGGCGATCGATCTCGGCACGTCGGGGCCGAAGGTCGTGCTGCTGTCCGTCACCGGCGCGCAGCTCGCCGAGGAGTTCGAGCCGGTGCCGCTGCACCTGCTCCCGGACGACGGCGGGGAGCAGGACCCGGCGGACTGGTGGCGGGCGGTGGTGACGGCGACGCGGCGCCTCGTCGCGCGGGGGCTCGCGCCGGTCGAGCAGATCGTCGGCATCGGCATCACGGGCCAGTGGGCGGGCATGGTGCCGGTCGACGAGACGGGCAAGGCGCTCGGGCGCGCGATCTTGTGGATGGACGCGCGCGGTGTGACCCAGATTCGCTCGCTTATGGGCGGTATACCGAGCATCTCAGGCTACGGGGTCGTGCAGCTGCTGCGCTTCTTGCGCATCACCGGCGGCGCGCCGGGGCTCGCGGGCAAGGACACCCTCGCGCACATCTTGTGGCTCAAAGCGGAGCGCCCGGAGCTCTACGCGCGCGCCGCCAAGCTGATCGAGCCCATCGACTGGCTCGCCGCCCAGCTCTGTGGGCGCATCGCCACATCCTACGCCACCGTCGGGCTCACCTGGCTCGCGGACACCCGGCGCATCGACGACGTGCGCTACCACGACCGCCTCTTGCGCCGAACCGGCGTCGATCGCTCCAAGCTCGCGGACTTGGTGCCGGCGGACACGGTGCTCGGGCCGCTCACGGCGGCGGCGGCGGCGGAGCTCGGCCTCAGCCCCACCACCCAGGTCGTCGTCGGCGCGCCCGATATTCAGGCGGCGGCGGTCGGCTCGGGGGCGACGCGCGACTACGAGGCCCACTACTCGCTCGGGACCTCCGCTTGGCTCGTCTGCCACCTGCCCAAGCGCAAGCTCGACCCGCTGCACAACCTCGCCACGCTGCCGTCGGGCCTGCCCGGGCGCTACATCGTCGTGAACGAGCAGGAGAGCGCGGCGGGCAGCCTGACCTGGCTCACGCGCAACGTCTTGTGGCCCAAAGACGCAGGCCGAGAGCACAACACCCCCACCGATGTTCACGCTGAGCTAGAGCAGCTCTTGCTCGCAGCGCCGCCGGGCTCGGATGGCGTGCTGTTCACGCCCTGGCTCTGCGGCGAGCGCACGCCGGTCGAGGACCACGCCCTGCGCGGCGGCTTCGCGAACCTCTCGCTGCGCACCGAGCAGCGCCACCTCGTGCGCGCTGTGTACGAGGGCGTCGCGTTCAACGGGCGGTGGCTGTTGGAGACGGTGGAGAGGTTGGCGGGTCAAGAGCTCGATCCCATCCGCATCGTCGGCGGTGGCGCGCGCTCCGACGGCTGGTGCCAGGTCTTCGCGGACGTCTGGGGGCGCACCATCCTGCGCATCGACCACCCGCTTGGCGGCACCGCGCGCGGCGCCGGCCTGATGGCGGCCTGCGCGCTCGGCTACCTGGACCGCGCGGACATCCCTGAGCGCGTCGAGGTCACCAGCGCCTTCACCCCCGATCCCAGCCTGCGCGCGGTCTACGACCACGGCTACGCGGCCTTTCGCGACCTCTACCGTCGCAATCACAGCTTCTTCGCCCGCTACGGCGGGCACTGAGGTTCGCTATGGAGCTCCGCCCTCTGCTGATGCGGCTCGGAAGCCACGTCGATCCGCGCGTCGCCAGCCGGCTGTACCGCGTCGCTAAGCGCGTCCCCGCCGTGCGCCGCGCCGTTGAGCGCGAGCTGGACGGCCTGATGAACGAGGTCGAGCGCTCGCTGCGGCCCTACCGCGACAGCACCGAGACCCACACCGCGCTGCCCGCCCAAGGCGTGGCCCGCGAGGAGCTGCTCGGCACGATGCGCGAGCTCGCGGCGCTTGAGCAGGGCTCTTGGCGCGACGGCTTCGTCTCTGGCGGCGTGTACCACGGTGATCCAGAGCACGTCAGCTTCTTGAACGAGGTCGTCGCTTTGCACTCGCAGGCGAACCCGCTGCACGCCGACCTGTGGCCGAGCGTCAGCAAGTACGAGGCCGAGGTGGTCGCGATGACCGCCCGCATGCTCGGCGGCGACGACGGCGTCTGCGGCACGGTCAGCTCCGGCGGCACCGAGAGCATCTTGCTCGCGATGAAGAGCTACCGCGACCGCGCCCGCGCCGAGCGGGGCATCACCACGCCGGAGATCGTAGCGCCGGTCACCGCGCACGCCGCCTTCGACAAGGCCGCCCAATACTTCGGCATGAAGCTCGTCTCAGCGCCCCTCGCCCCCGACTACCGCGTGGACCTTGCCGCCGTGCGCGCCGCCTGCAACCGACGCACGGCGGTCATCGTCGGCTCGGCGCCGAACTTCCCCCACGGCGCCATCGACCCCATCGAGGAGCTGTCGGAGCTGGCGCGGTCCAAGGGCATCGGCTGTCATGTGGACGCCTGCTTAGGCGGCTTCGTCCTGCCCTTTGCGCGCAAGCTCGGCGCTAAGGTGCCCGCCTTCGACTTCGCGCTCCCCGGCGTAACGACCATGTCGGTGGACACGCACAAGTACGGCTACGCGGCCAAAGGTACGTCGGTCGTGCTCTACCGCGACGCGGAGCTGCGCCGCTGGCAGTACTTCACCACCACCGACTGGCCGGGCGGCCTCTACTTCTCCCCGACCTTCGCCGGCAGTCGACCGGGCGCGCTCTCGGCGGCGGCGTGGGCGAGCCTGCTCAGCCTCGGCGAAGCTGGCTACCTCGACGCCACCCGGCGGCTGCTCGCGGCGGCGGCCACCATTCGCGCTGGCGTGGAGAGCATCCCGGAGCTGACGGTCCTCGGAGATCCGCTCTGGGTCATCGCCTTCACCTCGACCGACCTCGATATCTACCGGATCCTCGACCAGATGACGCACCACGGCTGGAGCCTCAACGGCTTGCACCGACCGGCGGCGGTGCACATCGCCGTCACCCTGCGCCACGCGCAGCCCGGTGTCGCCGAGCGCTTCGTCGAGCACCTGCGCGAAGCCGTCGCCCACGTGCGCGCCACGCCCGAGGAGCCGGGTGGCATGGCCCCGGTCTACGGCCTCGCGGGAACGCTCCCCGTGCGCGCGCTCGTGGGCGAGCTGCTGCTCCGCTACGTCGACGCGCTGTACAAGGTGGATTGACGCGCCGCGGGCTACTTCGCAGCGCCGCCGAACCGTGGCAGACTGCCGCTGTCCTTCCCTCCATTGTCAGGAGTCTTCATGTCCCTACGCCAAGCTGCGGTGCTGCTCGCGCTGCTGATCCTCGCGGTCCCTCGCACCAGCTTCGCCGACGATCAGGCGATGTTCGAGGTGTATGCGGACAGCCCGTACACCTACTGCGACGCCGAAGCGCTCGCGCTGCTGTGGGGGACCGAGGTGTACGAGGCGAAGGTCGCGATCGGGAACAAGCTCACGGAAGGATCCGAGGAGATCCTGCGCGACACCATTCGGATGGCGCGCGAAAACCCCGAGGGCGAAGGCCAGCTCTGCGAGGAGAGCGGGCTTGACGCCGAGGGCTACGAAGGCGGCTATGGTGAGGGCTACGAGCGCGACTTCACCGGGGAGATGAGCGACGAAGAGTACGCGTTCTCCTGGGAGAAGTACGGCTACGCCTACTGCGACGCGCAGCTCCTCGCGCAGCTCTGGGGCAGCGACACCTGGGAGGCGAAGATCCGCGCCGGGCGCATGGTGGGCGAAGGCCAGTACGACGACATTAAGGTCGCGCTCGACCAAGCCAGGATGGACGCCCTCGCGCGCCACCAGCGCTGCGACTTAGAAGAGAACGGCTTCTCCATGGACGACGCGGCTGCGCTCGCGCGCTTGTGGGAGCTCGACGTGCGCTCGTCCAAGACGCGGATGGAGGAGATGATCACGGTCGGCGAGCAGTGGGTGCTCTGGGACGAGCTCAAGGTCGCCCAAGCGATGCCGCCCGAAGGGAGGCCGGCCAAGGTCAAGAAGCCAAAGAAGGAGAAGAAGCACAAGAAGGACAAGAAGCGCCGCAAATGACGTCGTTGCAGTGGAAGCTCGGCGTCGAGATCGAGCTGCTCGCACCCCGCGGAGCCAGCCGACGCACCCTGGCGGACGCGCTCGCGGCGGCGCACGGCGGCAGCGCGCGCACCTTCTTTCACCCGCAGGCGGAGCCGAGTAAGGTCGCTGGCAAGCCTGTCTTTCACAACCTCACCCAAGGCTTCGAGGTGCTCGACGCCGCGGGGGCGCCGGTGGCGAGGTTGGTCGATGACGTCACGCTTCAAGACGACCTGCGCCGCGCCGCGCCGCCCGTGCCCGGTTGGGTGCGTATCGTCGGGGACGATGAGCGCTTATTGAGGTTGGTCGCCCGTTATTGTGACCCTGACGCCCCGCTGGACAGGCTGCTCGACCCCGTTGCGGCGCTGTTCGGCGTCAGCCCGCTGCGCACCGCTGGGGGGGTTCGCCTCGGCGACAGCACGGGCGCGCCCATCGCCATCGCCGCGCCGCTCCCGGGCGAGCGGGAGCGGCCGGCGGAGCTCATCACGCCACCCATCGAGCGTGACCACGAAGCGCGCTTGGAGGCGCTGCTGTCGGTGGCGCGTGACCTTGGCTTCACCGCCCCCGCCGAAGGCGCTGTTCATCTGCACTTTGACGGGGCGGCCCTGTGCCACGCGGCCGCCTTCGCGCGCGTCGTAACGGCGCTCGACGCCGCGCGTGAGCAGCTTCGGGCGGAGTTCTGTACCAACCCGCGCTGCCGGCGCCTGGGCCCGTGGTCGCCCGAGCTGCTCGCGTGCGTCGCCTCGCCAGACTTTCTCAGCGCGGACTGGGACCAAGCGCGCGCGCTGCTGGCGAAGGCCAAGCTCACCAAGTACAACGACTTCAACCTGCTGAACTTGGTGCGCGGCACCCCAGAAAAGCACACCTTGGAGGTGCGGATTCTCCCGGTTCACCTGCACGCTGAGCCGATCGTGCGCGCGGCGCAGCGAATCGAGGACATCCTGCGCGCCGCGCTTCAGTCGGGGCCGCTTCCGCGTTAGGCTGAGCCATGTCGCTCCGCACTCAGCTCGCGAACGTGTACGACGCCCTCGACGGCGCCTTGTCCTACACCGATTGGCTGCAGGCCGCCCAGGCGCACGACGCGCTCACCGGCGCCGAGGCTTGGCGTGCCGACGACACCTCATCGCATGTGGACACGGTCGAGCTGCGCGCGCATATTCTGCAAATGCGCACGTTGCACGGGCAAAATCGCGCTCTAGAGCTCGCGGCGCTGCTCAACGACAGCGTGTACCGACACGCGGCGGATCTGGCAGATCCGGAGCTCTACGCGGTCGCGCTCGCGGGGCCCAAACACTTCGTCGAGGACTACCTGGACGAGACCACGACAGCGATTCGCTGGCTCGCTACGGTCGAGGTGCCCGGCCTGCCCACAGCCGAGCGTCGACGCCGCTTTCGCACCGCCGCGCAGGTCTACGGGCGCTCGGCGCTCATGCTGTCGGGCGGCGCCACCCTGGGCTTTCACCACCTCGGCGTCGTCAAGGGGCTGTTCGAGCTGGGGCTGCTGCCCGACATCCTGTCTGGGGCGAGCACGGGCGCGATGATCGCGTCGGGGGTGTGCGCGCGCAACGACGACGAACTTCGGGCGATGTACGCCGACACAGACAGCATCCGCTTGGATGGCCTGCTGCCCGTCGGCGTCCTTGGGGCGCTGCGCACGGGCTCCTGGCTCGACCCCAAGCAGCTAGAAGCTGTGCTCGCGAACAACATCGGCCCAGCGACCTTCGCCGAGGCCCACGCGCACAGCGGGCGAACGCTGAACATCTCGGTCTCACCCACGCGAACGCGCCAGAAGCCGCGCCTGCTCACGCACCTGACCGCGCCCGACGTGCTCGTGCTCAGCGCGGCGATGGCCTCCAGCGCGCTGCCGGGCCTGTTCCCGCCGGTGCAGCTCCGCATGCGCGACGCGCTCGGGCAGGAGGTGCCCCACATCCCTGGCGAGCGCTGGGTAGATGGCTCGATTCACGGCGATCTACCAAAGCTTCGTCTCGCGCGCCTGCACAACGTCAACCACTTCATCGTCAGCCAGACGAACCCGCACGTCTTGCCCTTCGTGCGCCACCACGGGCAGCAGGGGCTTCGCCCCGCCATCGCGGGCTTCACGAGCACCACGCTGCGATCTTATGGCGCTTATAGCGCGGACATCGCTCGTCGCGCCTCCAGGCGCGCGCCTGGGCCGCTGCGCCAGGTGGCGGAGCAGGCCTACGCGCTCGCCAGCCAAGAGTACGGCGGCGACATCGACATTCACCCGCAGTTTCACTGGCGGCTCTACAAGAAGGTCGTGTCGAACCCGAGCCGAAAGGACCTCGCTGACTTCATCCGCGAGGGCGAGCGCAGCGTGTGGCCGAAGGTGGCGCTCATTCGCAATCAAACCGCCATCGGCCGCGCTTTTACCGAGGCGCTCGCCGACCTCGACAGCGGGTCGCCCTGATCGCTACCAGCCCTTGAACAGCGCATCCAGCGCGGCTCGGAGCGCGTCGCTCGTGAACGGCTTCTCTAGGTAGAACGACACATTTGAGTCGGACAGCTCGCGCGCGGAGTGGGCGCTGTTGCCCGACATGAGGATGACTGGCAGATCGCGCCGCATCACGCCGATGGCGCGGGCGACTTGCAGCCCCCCCATGCCTGGCATGTTCTCGTCGGTGATGACGACGTCGAAGCGGTCTGGCGCCGCGCGCACCGCGGTGAGGGCGTCACTCGGGTTCGTGAACGCGGTCACCTTGTAGCCTAAGCGCTCCAACAGCCGCGTCGAGGCGCGCGTGAGCGCGTGCTCGTCGTCCAAGATCAGGATGCGCCCCGCTCCTTGGCCGGTGGTGGGAGCCTCTGGCTCGGGAGCGTCGGTCGAGGCGCTGACCGCCGGCAAGAAGATCGAGAAGGTGGTCCCTTGATCGGGTCTGCTTTGAACGCTGATCGCGCCGTCGTTGTCTTGCACCACGCCGAGGACGACGGCCAACCCGAGGCCGGTTCCTTGACCCACGCCCTTGGTGGTGAAGAAGGGGTCGAAGATGCGCGACTGCGTGGCCAGATCCATGCCTGCGCCGTCGTCGGAGACGCGCACGCGCACGTAGCGACCGGGGCGCAGGCTGACACCGAAGGCGTCATCGTCGACCTGCACGGTGTCGGTGGCGAAGACGATGGTGCCAATGGGGTGCTGAATCGCCTGCCACGCGTTGGTGCCCAGGTTCATGAACACTTGGTGGAGCTGCGTGGAGTCCACGAAGACTTTCGGCACGTTGGGCTGCTCGCGCAGCACGATCTGAATGCCCGCGGGCAGCGTCGCGCGCAGGAGTCGCCCGACCTCGTCGACGATGCCCCCCACCGCGATCACGGTGCGGTTCGCGGGCTGTTGGCGGCTAAAGGTCAGGATCTGCTTCACGAGCTGCGCGGCCCGCGTGGAGGCGGCGTCGATGGCGTCGAGGCTCTCCATGGCTGGCGAGAGCGCGTCGACATCCATTCGGGCGAGCTCGATATTCGCTCGAATAGACGCCAATAAGTTGTTGAAGTCGTGCGCGATGCCGCCAGCGAGCGTGCCGAGGGACTCCATCTTTTGGGCTTGGGCGAGCTGCGCCTGGAGCTTGTGGCGCTCGAGCTCGGCGCGCTTTCGGTCGCTCACGTCGCGCAAGACGATGAGGAAGGCGGGCTCGCGGTTCCATACGGTGCTCGCCGTGGACAGCTCGAGGGGCAGCACCGCACCTGAGGCGGTCATCAAGCGCGCCTCAGCGGAGCTGGCCTCGACGTCGAGCCACCTCGGCTCGTCGGCGGGCGTGAGGCTGCCCAGGTTGCCCGCGACGAGCTCGTCGACGGAGTAGCCGGTGAGGAGCGCGCTTCGACGGTTCGCGTAGCGAATCGCACCGTCTGGGCTCACAATGAGGATGCCGTCGTTCGCGTTCTCCGCCATCGCGCTGAGGTTGTTCTCGCGCTCCTGCAGCGCTTCGGCTTCGGCCTGCTTGCGCTCTGTGATGTCCTCGAAGAGCACGAAGGCCTTGTCGCGCACGATCGCGCCGAACATGAGCGTGGTCTTCACGGTCCCGTCCTTGCACGTCACCGAGTACTCGCCGCGCTCCATGTCGACGTGCGCGTGAATCGCGCGTTCCAACGCCGTGTTCCACCGCGTCATCACCTCGGCGCGGTAGGCCGGGTCGGGGTGGGCCCGGAGCCACCACTGCGTCATCGTGGGGATTTCGGACGGCTCGTAGCCGAAGGTCGCGACGGCGCGCGGGTTGACGTACTCGACGGTCTGGTCGGCGGCGACGATGGCCATGGCGATGGGGCTGCGGTCGACGACGGCGCGCAGCAGGTCGTCTCGCGCGCGCTGCCCCTCCACCGCGCGCTCCAGGTCCGTGTGGTCTGTCCCGACGCCAACGACGCAGACGCGGTCGTCGATGACCACGCGCCTTCCGGTGAACCGATAGGGTCTGCGCGTGCCGTCCTTGGCGACGAACGCCGCGTTGAACTCCACTTGGCCTACTTCTAGGCACTCCGCGATCGCTGCGGTGAGCGCGGGGTGGTCGGCGGGCAAGAAGAAGCTCGCGGGGGACATCTCCGCGATCTCCTCACCCGTGTAGCCACCGAGCTGCTCCATACGCGCGTTCCACAGGAGGTAGCGCCCGTCGGCGTCGAACACGTAGAACACGTCTGGGAGCGCATCAAGCACCGCCTGCAAGAAGCTCGGCATGGATGAAACGGTGGCTGACGGTTCCATGAGGGGGCTCCCATCCAACGAGCCATCCTATCGGACAAAGAGATCGCGTGACGACAAGCGCAAACGCGCGCGCCCACGGGCGCAGCTACGATCCGCACGTACACGATGTCGCCCTTAGCAGTGGTCTTCGCGAAGGCGACTCTGCGGAACGGGTCCTTCGTAGGGGTAGCCGGCGCGCACCTGGTAGTGTTCGGGGGCTTGGTCCGTGAAGCGCAGGCGCTGGATGCACCTAGGCTCGACATAGCCGAACATGCGCGGGATCACCAGGGGCAGCGGCGAGCGCGCCTTGAGCGCGAGGGGCAGGGCGATGGTGGCGCCGTACACGTCGTCGACGGTGCAGCTCCCGTTCACGAGGACGCGTCGTAGGTGTTGGGCGTCGGCGGTGCTCTCGTCCCCGTCGTGGCCGCGGGTGCGCGCGTCGCGTGATGGTCGAGGTCGTTATTCGCCGAGGTATCCCAGCGCCTTGAGCTGCTCAACCTCGTCAGTGGAGAGCTCGGTGGTGGCCACCGTGAGCGTGGCCTTGCGGCGCTTGTTCTCCGCGCGGAGGGCGCGTATGGCGGCCGTCAGGCGCGCGACGTCTTCTGGGCGCTCGGCGGCGAGGTTGTGGAGCTCACCGGGGTCGGCGGCGAGGTCGTAGAGCGCGACGCCATCCGTTCCTTCATGGGCGCGGCAGCCGTCTTTTGCGCCGATGTGCGCGCAGCGGTACACCAGCAGCTTGAGTGAGCCCTCGATGTAGGCTTGCGAGAAGGCGTTCTCCGAGTAGACCGCGTCCGCGGTCACAGCGCCTCAACGAATGTCGGGCAACAAGCTGCGCGCTTGCCAGGTGGGTGGGCGCGCGATGCCCGCGAGGTCGAGGGCGGTGGCGCTGGCGTCGAACTGCTCGACGCGGCCAGCGAGGCGCGCGGGCTTGAGCCCCGGCGCGTGTACGACGAAGGGGACGTGGATGTTCTCCTGAAACTCGTTCTGGTGGCTCCAGTGTCCGTGCTCATAGAACATCTCGCCGTGGTCGGCGACGAAGAGGATGACGGTGTTCTGGTAGGTGCCGTTCTGCTTTAGGTGCCCGATTAACCGCCCGATCTGCTCATCCCAGTAGCGAATCTCGGCGTCGTACAGCGCCAGCATATGCGGCGCGTGCTGCTCGGGGTTCGGGCGCTCCCCGCGCACGAGCTGCTTGACCTCGAAGCCCTTGAGCCCGCCTTGGTAGGTGGGGTCGGTGTAGAGGTTGTAGTAGTTCGGGGGAGCGATGTAGGGCTCGTGCGGGTCCATATAGTGCAGGTAGAGGAAGTAGGGCTTCCCCGCAGCGAGCTGCTCGTCGACGTAGGTGTTGGCGCGGTCGGTGAGCTCGGCGCCGCTGGTGAGGCGCGCGTCTGCACCCTCGACGATGTGGAACTCGTCGAACCCGTGCCCCATGCCATTGGCCGCGAGGATGACGGGGCTCTTGACGAGCGCGCCGGTGTGGTAGCCCGCGGCCTGGAAGACCTCAGCGACCGTGTCGAGCTTGGGCGAGAGCGAGTCGGAGCGCGTGACGTCCTTGCCGTTAAAGCCGAGCACCCCGTGAGCGGTGGGGTACAAGCCCGTGAACAGCGAGGTCACCGACGGAACGGTCCACGCGCACTGCGCGATCGCGTCCTCGAACAGCACGGACTCGGCCGCGAAGGCGTCGAACTTGGGGGTGAGGCCGGGCCGCGGGTTGCCGTACGCGCCGAGGTGGTCGGCGCGCAGCGTGTCCGTGAGCACGATGATGACGTTGGGCTGGTCACCCGCGCGCGCCGCGACGGGCGTAGCGAGCAGGGCGGCGGTCAGGGCGAGCAGGGGGCGCATTCATGCTCCGGGGCTGTGTGCGCCTTATGGGTGGGACAAGCTTGGAGCAAGCGCGCTAAGGCGCGACGGCGAGGCAAGGGCCGGGACGCTGCGGGTTGCAGATGCGGCCGTCCAGCGCGACCGCGAGGCCGTCAGCGCGGGTCGCTTCCAAGCCGGCGCGCACGATATCTTTGAGCTCGGTGTTGTTGGCGGGCACGTCGACCACGCGGTCCATCGACAAGAGCGCGCCGTAGCCGTCTTGGTCGCCGACGCTCGCGTCGAGGATGTAGCTGCCGGAGACGAGGCGAAGTGTCTCGTCGGGGCGAATCGGCCTGGGGCCCTGGGGGGTGAGCAGCGTGAGGTCCGTCACGGTGCCAGCGTCGGGGTCGTGGCGAAACGCGATGCCAGCGACCTGGAGCCAGTGCCCAGAGCCGGTCCAGTCGGCCACCGAGTGCTCGAGCACCTGCTGCAGCTCGGAGCCCTTGAGCTCGATGAGGTACAAGCCGGTGGGGTAGGGCATGAGCTCTTGCACGATCTGCGTGGTGATCGGGGTCCCAGCTGAGATGTCCTGATTCAACCGCAGTGAACCCGAGTTTAGGATCGCGCCTTGGGAGCCTTGGTCGGCGAAGACGCTGAGCATTTGATCGGTGACCCAGTCGCCGAGGTCGGTCTCGAAGCGCCGAATTGTCAGCTCCTCCGCGTGTACATCGGTGCGCGCGGTGGTGAGCACGGTGTCCAGGCAGCCGGGGCCCTTGTCGCCGCACCAGTCCTGCTCAAAGCGCGCGAGCCAGTCGTCGATCCGGGCTCGCACCGCTGGATCCTGCGCGACCGTGTCGGGCCCGAGCGCGACGCCGCCTGGTGGGAAGGCGAAGTGGGGCGCTTCGTCGGCGAACTGCACGCTGATCACCTGCACAGCGGTGGCGTCCGCGGCGCCCTTGAGCACATAGCGCCCGTCGACGTCGAGCTCCATCGCCGCGTGGTCGTGGCCGCCGAGCACCAAGTCGGGGCCGTCGTCGCCGAGCGCGCGCAGCAGGGCGGTGTCCTCGCGCGCGTCCAGGTGGGTGAGGGCGATGACCACGTCCGCCCCCGCAGCGCGAAGGGCGGCGGTCTTCGCGCGGGCGAGGTCGGCGTCGTGGCGGTCGATCGCTGAGACGTAGGCGGGCACGGCCATGTCGAGGGTGAGCGAGAAGAGGCCGACCTTCTTGCCGCCCAGCTCCACGATCAGCTCGTGCTGGAGGTGCTCAGCGGCGATCAGCGGCGCGCCGTCGTCGCCCTTCGCCCAGGTGATGTTGGTGTCGAGCCACGCGAACTGGCTGTTGTCGAGCAGCTCGTCCACGAACGGCGCATACTTGAGCTTGCTCTTGTCGAACTCGTGGTTGCCAAAGGTCGCGACCATCTTGGCATCGAAGGCGGAAAAGTCGCCGTCCAAGCCGTTGAGCACGTCGACCATCTGCCGCCCCTGGTACTGAAGCGACAGCAGCGAGGGAAAGAAGGCGTCGCCCGCGTGCGTCACGAGCACCGGGCCGCACTGCTCGAGCTGGCTGCGGAGCGTGCGCACGCGGTCCAGCCCGCCGCGGCCGTCTGCGAGCCCCTCGATGCGGTAGATGTCGTTGAGGTGCAGCACGGTGAAGGTCGCGTCGGGGCAGGCCGCCTGCGGGGGCGGGCTGGGGTCGGCGGCGATGGCGTCGGCGGGGACGCGCTTGGGCGAACAGGCCGCGAGGGTGAGCGTCAGAAGGGCGAGCGTGCGCATGGGGGCTCCTCAATCAGGCTGTTTGGGACATGGCGGGTCCACCTAACCGCTCCTCGCCGCCTGTTCGGCCTTCAGCGTGGGGCGCCGAGCCGGTCAATCGCTGAGGTGCGAGGCCGTCCAGCGCTGCAGGTCGGCGAAGCTCGAGCAGACGAGCAGGCGGCCCGAGGCCATCTGCGTCAGGTCGCTCGCCCCCGCGCCGCCGATGGCGAGGTGGGTGCGCGCTGGGGCGCTGTCCAACAGGCTCTTGGCGTGGGCGAGCACCTCGCCGGCACCTCGGTGCGTGACGATCGACTGGCAGACGAGCTGTGGGCCACGGGCGCGCACGACGCGCTGCAGCTCGTCGAGGGGGAGGTCGGCGCCGAGGTAGACGACTCGCCAGCCCGCGAGCGCTAAGCGAATCGCCACCGAGATCAGCCCGAGCTCGTGCTGTTCGCCTGGGTAGCCCGCGACCACGGCGACGGCGCCGCCGAGCGGTCCCGCGCCGATGCGCTGCATCATCGCGATGAGCTGCGCGCGCAGGTAGGCGCTCGCGAAGTGCTCCTGCGCGACCGAGGCGGTGCCCGCGTGCCAGCGATCGCCTACCTCGCACAGCGCCGGCAAGTACACGTCGTCCAGCAGGGACGCGTAGCTGTAGCCGACGAGCTGGTGCACCGATGAGTCCGCAGCCGAGGTGTCCATGGCGAGCAGCGCGTCGACGAGGGGTTGGCGCAGCGATCGGGGCGCGCTCCCCTCGGCGAGGGGCTCAGCGCCGCGGGTCATGGCCACCGCCTCGCGGATCGGGTGCCCAGCGTCCACCAAGCGCTTGACCTGCAGCAGCGTCGCTACGTCGGCGTCCGAGTACTCGCGGTACGCGTTGTCCGCTCGATCGGGGGTCACAACGCCGTGACGGCGCTCCCACGTGTGCAGCGTGGCACGCGGGATCCCGGTCAGCTGGCAGACGATCTTGATGCTGTAGCCCATGTCATCCTCGTGCTGCGCAACCCTATCGCAAAAAGTGTATGCAAACCATATTCAAAGTGTATACAGTCTGAACATGCTATGGACTACCCTGCTCTGGACTTCGATCGCCGCCGCCGCTCCGACGGCGGTCACTGGCGTCGTGACGGTGGATGACGGATCGCCGGCTTCGTCGCTCATCCTTCAGCTCTCAAGCGAAGAGTGGGCGGGTGTCGCCACAACAGACGCCGCTGGTGCCTTCGCCTTCCCAGGCGTCGAGCCCGGCGACTACACGCTCTATGTGCGCGGTGACGGCGTGCTCGACCGCGTGTTTGTGCTGCGCATCGGCCCGGAGCAGCCGCCGTTGGCGGTGGACGTGCTCGCGGGCCAGCAAGCCGTCGATGACGCCGCTCCCGATGAGATCGTCGTGCAGGGCCAGCGCGGCCCCGTCGAGATCACCGAGCGCGTGCTCGACGTCGCCGAGATCGCTGTGCTGCCGGGCACGGGTGGCGACGCGGTGCGCGCGGTGCAGAACCTGCCCGGCGTGTCGCGCCCGCCGCTCAACATCGGCCAGCTGCTCATCCGAGGCACCTCGCCCGAGGACTCGGCCTTCTACATCGACGGCGCCAAGGTGCCGCTCGTCTTTCACTTCTCGGGCTTTAGCACGGTGATGAACAGCGACTCGCTGGCGGAGGTCGCGTTTCTTCCTGGAAACTACGGCGTGCGCTACGGGCGCACCCTCGGCGGGGTCGTCGACCTGCGCACGAACCGGCAGCTCCCCGAGGAGTCGCGCCGCTACGTCTCGGTGGACCTCTTTCAGGCGACCGCCTTCTTGGAGCAGCGCGTCTCCAACCGCACCGCGATCACGCTCTCTGGGCGCCGCTCGTGGGTCGACGCGGTCCTCAACCCCGTGCTCAAGAACGCAGCGGGCCCAGGCCTTCAGGCCCCGCGCTACTACGACCTGCAGGCGCGGGTGCTGCACCGAAGCCCCACGCGGGGCCGCTTTGACGCGCTGCTGCTCGTGTCGGACGACGCCTTTCGCTTTGTCGGCGGCGCGGACGAGGGCGAGCAGACGGTGCAGCTCGGCCTCGCGACGCGCTTCGCCAAGCTTCGCCTCGCCCACGGCGTGAGCGTCGGCGGGTGGAGCGTGGAGACGTCGATCTTTGGCGGGCCGGAGACGCAGGAGTTCGCCATCGCGCCCGATGGGCAAGCCTACGAGAAGCGCACCCAGGTCGGGCTCCGCCACGAGTGGGTGAGCGACGACGCCCGCCCCGTCTACCTGCGCCTTGGCGCGGACGTTCAGCTCACCGAGTTCGACTTCTTGTACGATGTCCCGGCCTTTCAGGCGCTTGAGCAGGCGAAGGTCTGGTCGGTCGCGCCGGCGATCTTCGCGGAGCCGACCCTCACCACGGGCAAGCTCGCGGTCACGCCCGGCCTGCGCCTAGACCACTACTGGCAGAGCTCGGGGTACACGGCATCACCCCTGGACTACCGCCTGAGCGCCACCTGGGCCGCCAAGGAGCGCACCTCCTTCAAGGCCAGCGCGGGCCGCTACTCGCAGTTTCCGCTGGAGCGCCAGGTCATCGGTGACCAGCAGGGCAACCCAGAGCTCACCCCGTCCTGGGCGCTGCAGACGAGCGTGGGCTTTAAGCACAGCTTCGACAGCGGCGTGAGCGTCGAGGCCACCGCCTTTAACAACGCGCTCCGCGACTTGATCGTCGGCCACGAGGACGGCTTCGCCTTCTTCACGGGGCCTCCCGCCTTCGGCCCAGTGGACACCGGCGCTTACGCCAATGACGGCGTTGGAACGGTGCGCGGCGTGGAGAGCCTGGTGCGCTACGCGGACGGGCGCAGCACCGCGTGGGTGGCCGCGACGGTGAGCCGCTCGTCGCGCGTGAAGCGCCCCGGGCAAGACCGCGAGCTGTTCCGCTACGACCAGCCTCTCGTGCTCACCGCGGTCGGCAGCCGCGAGCTCACGAACGGCTGGCGCTTGGGGACGCGGGCGCGCTTTGGGTCAGGAAACCCCTACACCAAGGTGGTCAACCGCTTCCAAGATCTCGATTCTCACGAGTTTATGCCGGTGTACGGCGCGATTGACGCCGCGCGCTTGCCGAGCTTCTTTAGCTTGGACGTGCGCGTGGACAAGGAATGGCACTTCAACGCGTGGGATCTCACCGTGTACCTCGATCTTCAGAACGCCACCAACAAGAAGAACCCCGAGCTCATGAGCTGGACCTACGACTACGGCGCCGAGGATCCGATCACCAGCACCCCGCTGGTACCGGCGTTCGGCCTCAAGGGAGCGTGGTAGATGTTTACGTCCATGCTGCTCTCGCTGGCGGCCTGCGCGCCAGGCCCCAACGCAGAGACGATGATCGAGGAGCTGCGCGTCGTCGCCGCGGTCGCGTCGCCGCCCGAGCTGCCGCCTGACGGCGCCACGACGATGGTCTTTCATGTCGCGGATCCGCTCTTGGAGTCGCCCGAGGTGCTCCTGTGGTCGCCGCAGCTCGGGCAGCTCTGGCTGCCGGAGCTCACCGCCGAGGGGACGGTGTCCGTCGAGGTCGCGCCGGACGAGGTGTTGGCCGCGAGCGCGAGTGACGTGCCCGCCCCCGTCGCGATCTGGGCGCTCGCGTGCGCGCCGGGCCTCTGCGAGGTCATCGACCGCGCGCGCGCTGAGGAGCCTGGGACCTCGCTCTCAGCGGAGCTGATGGCCGAGCTGCAGGACCCGAGCGCCCTGCTCGACGCCCTCCCGATGCTCGGCGTCAGCCTCGCGGCCAAGCGCTTCTACGTCTCCACGCGCCCGGAAGCAGAGCGCGCGAGCAACCCGGTGCTCTCGTCCATTGGCGCGGTGCCCGGCGCCGAAGCCGACGCGCTCGAGCTGCGGTTCGACGTGAGCGCCACGACAGAGGTGGAGCTCTGGGGCTTCGCGACAGCGGGCGGCTTCGGCAGGCCCTTCGTCACCGCGGCCGCGGGCGTGAGCTCGCTGGCCTACTACCCCGCGACCACCTCGGACGGCGAGGTCTTCGTGGTCGCCGTGCAGGCCGACGGCGGCGGCGCGGTGTGGCGGGGACGCGCCGCGGAGCTGCGCTAGAGGCGCTGTGTCGGCCTCGACGGCACGCGGAGTCCGCCTTAGCGAGGGCAGACCTGGGGGTTCTACATGCTCGCTCTCCTCGCGCTGCTCGCCTGCGCTCCGCCGGAGCCGGCGCCTCCTCCCGCGCCCACGCGCGCCACGCTTCAGGGCGTGCTCACCTGGGACGTGGACTTCGACGCGGACGCCGAAGCGAGCGGGCTCGTCGACTGCAGCTACGCCCGGCAGTACAGCGGCGTCGAGGACCGCTCCGCGCCGTGGAGCTGCGCCGGCTGTGAGTCG
>Ga0100377_1000087_pt1 | contig 70149 bp, 65 predicted proteins | sample CryGeymeta201501_FD_83664 | JGI IMG/M metagenome (GOLD analysis project Ga0100377, IMG submission 83664) | Groundwater microbial communities from Crystal Geyser aquifers in Utah, USA - Crystal Geyser metaG 2015-01 | ecosystem: Environmental > Aquatic > Deep subsurface > Groundwater | place: USA... | reverse complement strand
TTCCCCGTCGTGAAATCGTATCAGCGGGTTGAAGCTCACTAAGTCACTTGGCGGAACCGGCTGGGCGCGTGCGCCAGGCCCCTCGCACCGCAGCGCCGGGGGCCGTCGAACGAATCAAGGCAAGCGCAAATCGGTCTAGCAGCGGCGCTAGTACACGCTGTACTTGGCCCGGTTCCGGTCGTGCTCGTCGCCGTCCTTCGCGCCGTGGAAGGTGCCGGTGCTGTCGTGCAGGTAGAACCAGTAGGGTGACTCCTGCGGGGTGAGCGCCGCCTCTAGGCTCACCAGCGAGGGGTTGCCGATGGCGGTGGGCGGCAGGCCCTTGCGCATGCGCGTGTTGTACAGGTCGTCGGGGTCCTTGAGCGCCGCGAGGAGCCCTCTTCGGTCGTTCCACTCCGGCAGCTTGTAGTGGCTGGTGGCGTCGATGCCGAGCTGCCAGCCGTGGTCCAGGCGCTTGTCGATGATGCCGGCGACCACCTTGCGGTTGGCGGGCTTCGGCTCCTCGCGCTCGAGGAGGCTCGCGATGATGACCGTGTCGTGCAGGCCCCGCCCGGCGGCGAGCTGCTCCTTGTGGCTCTGCACGAAGCGCTCGTCGAAGGTCTGGAGCTGACGGCTCACGAAGCGCTCCACGTCGAAGCTCCCCGGCGGCGGCACCTGGTAGGTCTCCGGGTAGAGGTAGCCCTCGTAGGTGGGGCCGCTCACGTCGAAGGGGGCGGGCACGGTCTTGCCCTCGGCGACCGCGCGGTAGGCCCCCGCTTGTATGAAGCCGCCCGCCGTCAGCGCGGCGTCGATGTCGAGGATGCGCCAGCCTTCCAACACGGTGAAGGGCACGTCCTCGGCGAGCGGCGGTCCGCACAGGGTGGTCATGACCTGGTCCAGGCTCATCTCGCCGCGAAGGCGGAACTTGCCCGCCTTGAGGCAGCGCCCGTCGACCTGGCCCCGCTTGAGCGCGATCTTCCACGCGAGCTCCGAGGAGACGAAGCCCGCCTCCACCAAGCGCGGCCCCAGGCTGCCCGCGGTGGTGCCCTTGGGGACCTCGAAGGTCAGCGGAGCGCTGTCGCCGGGGCGTGCGGGGGCGGTGACGTCGACGCAGGCGACCAAGGCGACGAGGAGCGGGGCGAACATCGGGACCTCCAAGGGGCGCGCGCGCGAGCGAGCGGCTAGGGGTTAACCGCGGAGGGCGCCATGGACGACGGGCGAGTTGAGGGAGTAGCGAAGCGGATCGTAGCGTCGTGGGAGACCGGCGAGGTCGACACCGACGCGCTCATCGACACCATGGAGTGGCTCGACCAAGGCGTCGTGCGCGTCGCCCAGAAGGTCGACGGCACCTGGCTCGTCAACGAGTGGGTCAAGCTCGCCATCCTCCAATACTTCCGGTTCGCGGCCATGGAAGAGGGCTCGTGGGGCGACTACCAGTACTACGACAAGATCCCCCTCAAGCGGCGGCTCGCTGAGCAGAACGTGCGCGTCGTGCCCCCGGGCACCGTGCGCTACGGCGCCTTCTTGGAGCCCGGCTGCGTGGTCATGCCCGGCTACGTGAACATCGGCGCCTACGTCGGCGCGGGCACCATGGTCGACACCTGGGCCACCGTCGGCTCCTGTGCGCAGATCGGCAAGGGCGTACACCTGTCGGGTGGCGTCGGCATCGGCGGCGTCTTGGAGCCCGCCTCGGCGCGCCCGGTCATCGTCGAGGACGGCGCCTTCATCGGCAGCCGCTGCGTCATCGTCGAGGGCGTGATCATCGAGGAAGAGGCCGTCATCGGCGCCGGAACCACCATCACCTCGTCCACGCCCATCATCGACGTCACCGGCCCCGAAGAGGTCGTCTACAAGGGGCGCGTGCCCGCGCGCTCGGTGGTCATCCCCGGCGTGCGGCCCAAGCGCTTCCCGGCGGGCGAGTACCACATCCCGTGCGCGCTCATCATCGGCACGCGCCAAGCCAGCACCGATCGCAAGACCTCGCTCAACCAGGTCCTGCGCGAGTTTGCCCTGCCAACCTGACGCAGACGCGCGCTGAAGGCGGCCTCGCGAGGGTGCAGCGAAATGCGGCATCCTACAAAGCGTCGACGCCTGACTAGATGGTCCCCCTGCTTTTCGTGGAGGCCATCATGAGCGCGATCCCGTCCGTCGATGACGCCGTCGGCTACACCCCGAGCGGGGTGCCGTGGCGCGCGCTGATCGCCGTCACTCGCCCGCGCGTGCTGGCGCTCGTGACCGTCACGGGCCTGCCGGTCTTCGGCCTGCACCAGCACGCCGTGAGCTTGGGCGCCGCGGCGGCCATCCTCGCTGGCACCCTGATGGTCGGCGGCTCGTGCAGCGCGCTCAACGCCGTGCTGGAGCGCGACCTCGACGCCAAGATGACGCGCACCATCGATCGCCCGCTCCCGAGCGGCGCGCTCTCGGTCGAGGGCGCCATCGCGTGGGGGCTGCTCCTCGGGGCGGCGGGCTGTGGGCTGCTCGTGGTCGCGGGCACGCCGCTCGCTGGCTGGGTCGGCTTTGGCACCATCGCCTTCTATGTCGGCGTCTACACCGGCTTCCTCAAGCGCCGCACCCCGCAGAACATCGTCATCGGCGGCGCCGCTGGGGCCACCGCGCCGCTCATCGTCGACGCCGCGGTGGACGGCCGCATCGGCTTCGCCGGCCTGCTGCTCTTCCTGCTGATCTTCTTGTGGACCCCCGCACACTTCTGGGCCATCGCCCTGTTTCGCCGCGAAGAGTACGCCGCCGCGTCCATCCCGATGATGCCCAACGTCATCGGCGACCACCCGACCCGCTGGCGCATGCTCGGCTACGGCGCGCTCACGGTCCTCGCGAGCTTGCACCCCTACCTGGTGGGCGAGCTCGGCCCCATCTACACCGTCCCGGCCGTCGGCTTGGGCGTCTACTTCCTCTGGAAGCTCGTGGAGCTGCTCCGCGTCCGCACGGTGACGGCGGCGCGGAGCGCGTTCATGGCCTCCAACTTCTATCTCCTCCTCCTGTTCGTCGCGATGCTCACCAGCGTCTCGATCCCGGGGTGACCTGATGCCCAGCTTCCTCCCCGAGGCCCTGTCCTCGTTCGCCAGTGAGATCGACGGTGTGATCGTGATGATCTACCTCATCGTCGGCGTCTGGTTTGTCGCCGCCGAGGCCCTGCTCATCGGCCTCATCGTCTCGAGCCGCCGCAAAGACGGCGGACGAGCGGCGCCCACACCGCGCGAGTCGCTGCGCACCAACGCCATCGTGCTCGCGCCGGTCGCGCTGGTGCTCTGCTGCGACCTGTTCATCGAGCAGAGCGGCGACCCCGTGTGGCACCACGTCAAGGTCGACATCCCGGAGACGGCTGACGTGCTCGTGGGCATCACCGGGCGCCAGTTCGAGTGGAAGTTCGCGTACCCCGGCCCCGACGGCGAGCTGCGCACGGACGACGACGTCGTCGTGAACGGCGAGCTCCACGTCCCCGTGAACCAGAAGGTGCGCTTCGAGCTCGGCAGCCAGGACGTGCTGCACTCCTTCTACGTGCCCCAGCTGCGCCTCAAGCAGGACGCGGTGCCCGGCCGCATCATCGCGGGGTGGTTCGACACCCTGCGCACCGGCGAGTTCGAGATCGCCTGCGCCGAGATCTGCGGCGAGGGCCACACGCGCATGGCGGCCAAGCTCGTCGTGCAGACCGAAGCAGACTTCAACAGCTGGCTCGCCGCCCAAGGCGACGCCGTGGGGGACGCGCGATGAGTCACGGCGCTTCCGAGAGCTTTATCTCCAAGTACGTCTTCTCCACCGATCACAAGATGATCGGCAAGCAGTACATGATCACCGGCCTGATGATGGCGCTGGTGGGTGGCAGCGCCGCGGGCCTCATCCGCACGCAGCTCGCCACCGTGGCCGCCGATGGCACCGGCAGCATCTTGAGCCCGCAGGCCTACAACGCCGTGGTCACCTTCCACGGCAGCATGATGGTCTTCTGGGTGGCCATGCCCATCCTGGTCGCGGGCTTCGGCAATATGCTCATCCCGCTCATGATCGGCGCTGATGACATGGCCTTCCCGAAGCTCAACATGGCCTCGTACTGGCTCTTCCTGGTGTCGGCGCTGGTGGTGCTTGCCTCTATCTTCGTGCCCGGTGGCACGGCGGCCGGCGGCTGGACCTCCTACCCGCCGCTCTCCGCGAACCCGGCGTTCTCAGGGGTTAACTGGGGCATCACGCTCTGGCTGATCGCCGTCGCGCTGGAGTTCATCGCCTTCCTCATGGGGGGGATCAACTTCATCACCACCGCGATCAACATGCGCGCCCCCGGCATGAGCATGTGGGACCTGCCGCTCTTCGTCTGGGAAGAGCTCGCCGCGAGCATCGTCTTCATGCTCTCCGCGGGCCCGCTCATCGGCGGCGCGGTCATGCTGCTCCTCGACCACACGGCGGGCACGGCCTTCTTCGACCCCAACAAGGGCGGCGACCCGATCCTGTTCCAGCACCTGTTCTGGTTCTTCGGGCACCCCGAGGTCTACGTCATCCTGTTCCCGGCCTTCGGCATCATCGCCGAGGTGCTCACGGCGCACAGCCGGAAGGGGCTGTTCGGCTACCGCATGAGCGTGTGGGCGGTCGTGGTCACCAGCTTGCTCGGCTTCATCGTCTGGGCCCACCACCAGTTCATCGCCGGCATTGATCCTCGTCTAGCGACGCCCTTCTCCATCACGACCATCCTGATCTCGGTGCCGGTCGCTGTGTCCATGTTCTCGTTCATGGCCACGCTCTACAAGGCGCAGATCCGGTTCACCACGGCGATGAACTTCGCCCTCGGCTTCTTGGTCTGCTTCCTGCTCGGTGGCGTCACCGGCATCGTCAACGGCACGCCGGCCGCCGACGTGTACATCCACGACAGCTACTACGTCGTGGCGCACTTTCACTACGCCTTCTACCCGCTCGTCTTCCTCGCGGGCAGCGCCGGCATCTACCACTGGTACCCCAAGATGTTCGGCCGCATGATGGACGAGAAGCTCGGCTGGATTCACTTCGTCGGCAGCATGATCGGCTTCAACATGATCTTCTTGCCCCAGTTCAACCTGGGCCTGATGGGTCACCACCGCCGCATCGCCATCCCGACGCAGTACGAGTTCCTCTCGACCCCCACGGCCATGCTCCTGCAGGACATCTCCACCGTGGGCCTGTTCGTCTTGTTCGCCGCCACGGTGCCCTTCATCATCAACTTCTTCCTGTCGATGTTTAAGGGCGAGCTCGCGCCGGCCAACCCGTGGAACGCGACCACCCTCGAGTGGCAGTGCCCGTCGCCCCCGCCGCACGGCAACTTCGCCGAGCCCCCGGTCTGCTACCGCGGCCCCTACGAGTACAGCCCCGCGGGCGATGGCCCCGACTTCATCCCGCAGAACCAGCCGCCCGCCGGTGAGCACGCCGTCCCGGTCAACCCCGCCGTCGTCGTCACGCACTGAGGTCCCCATGTCGCACGCAGCAGCTCATGACGCGGTGGAGCGCTCCTCCACCGGTCTCCCCCACGGCAAGGTCGCCATGTGGTGGTTCTTGGTCTCCGAGATCGCGATCTTCGGCGGCCTCATCGCCACCTATGTGCTCATGCACGTCGCCCACCCCGAGTGGTCCGAGCACGCGGCCCACACGCTCTCGGCGGCCGGCGCCACCAACACGGTGGTGCTGCTCACCAGCAGCTTGTTCGCGGTGCTCGCCCACGACTCGGCCAACCAGGGCAAGCTGGTTCAGGCGTCGAACTACCTCTTTGGCACGGTAGGCGGCGGCGTGATGTTCTTGTGCATCAAGTCCTTCGAGTACTACCACGAGATCGAAGAGGGCTTCACGCCGGTCACCAACGTCTTCTGGTCCTTCTACTTCGCCCTGACCGGGCTTCACGCGCTGCACGTCATCATCGGCATGTCGGCGCTGACCTATGTCGCGGTGAACGTCCGCAAGGGCAAGCTGGTGCGCGGCGTCGAGTACGCCGGGATCTACTGGCACCTCGTCGACGTGATCTGGATCTTCCTCTTCCCCCTCGTCTACCTGGCGTCCTAGAGGTCCCCCATGAGCTCCGAGCACCCGAGCCACGCTCGCACCTACATCATCCTCTGGGCCGTCCTGCTGGCGGCCCTCGTTGCCAGCCTGCTCATCCCCGCGTCCAACGCCACCATGGTCGCGGCGATCTTCGGCATCTCGACGGTGAAAGCGCTCATCGTCATCAACTACTATATGCACCTGAACAAGGAGCCCTCCTACCTGCAGGTGGCCTTCTACGGCACCGTGGGCTTGATGGTCTTCTTCTGCATCAGCCTCATGCCGGACGTCGGCTTTGGCTGGTCGGTCGTAGCCCCCACCGCGGTCGCCGCCGAGGGTGAGCTCAAGCCCCCGTCGGCTGAGCGCGGCGCCAAGGTCTACGCGGCCAACTGCCAGGCCTGCCACCAAGCGGACGGCACGGGGCGCATCGGCACCCTGCAGATGGCGGCGAGCTTCGTCGAGGACACCGAGCGCATGGCCAAGAGCGACGAGGAGCTGCTCCAGTCCATCGCGAACGGCAAGAAGGGCGCCATCGGCCAGATGCCGCCGTGGGCAGCGATCCTCAGCGAGCAGCAGCGCGTCGACGCGCTCGCGTACATCCGGGAGCACTACGGGGCCAAGAGCCATTGAGCGCCGTGACCATCCCCGCTGAGCGCCCGCGGGTGCGGCGCAACAAGCTCTCCAACGAGCTGCTCGGGATGAGCCTGTTCTTGGCCTCGGAGATCATGATCTTCTCGGGGCTCATCGCCGGCTATATGATCCTGCGCTCGCAGTTCATCAACTGGCCGCCCGTGGGCCAGCCGCGCCTGCCCACCGAGATGACGGCGTTCAACAGCCTGTTCCTCCTGGCGAGCGGCTACACCGCCTACCGCTGGCGGGGGGCGCTCGCGTCGCAGGGCGCGCTGCTGCGTTGGATCGGCGCCACCTTCATCTTCGGCGCCACCTTCCTCGTCCTGCAGGGGCGCGAGTGGGAGCAGCTCCTCGCCTACGGCCTCTCCACCACGCAGGACGTCTACGGTGGCCTGTTCTACGTGCTCGTAGGCGCCCACGCCGCTCACGTCGCCGTCGCGCTGCTCGTGCTCGCGCGGTCCGTCGTCCTGGCCTTCCTTGGCCGCTACACGCCGGCCTCGCATCAGGGCCTGCTCGCGGTGCGGCTCTACTGGTTCTTCGTCGTCGGCATCTGGCCGGTGATCTACACCGTGGTGTACTTGTGGTGACCGTCGTCTTCGCGTGCGCGTCCTGCTTTAGCGGCACTGGCGGCCAGCCTTGGGCCTACTACCTGGCCACGGCCCTGATGATCGCCGTGCCGCTGTCCATGGTCTCGGGCTTCGTCTACTTCTTGGCGCGCCCCGAGGCGTAGAGACCCATCACCAGCGCCACAACGCCCATGCCAGCCCACTGGTAGGCGTAGGCTCGGCTGGTGGGGTCGTACACGATGGGGTCGTCGCCGAGGATGAGGTACACGTCGTCGCGCGCCCCGAGCTGCCGCGCGAGGGTGCGCCGCCCGGCGATCGGCCACACGGTCAGGCCCTCGCGAGGGTTCGGGTAGGGCTCGCCCGCCGTGTCTGGCAGCGGGCGAAGGCGTCCGGTCACCGCAGCGGGGCCCGTCGTCGTGACCGCCGGGAGCGCGGCGCCGAGGCCCTCCAGCGGGAGCACGGCGCGCTGCACCATCACCCGGCCCGAGGGGGTCTCCAGCACCTGCTCGACGCCGTAGCCGATGCCATCCGGGAGCTCGAGGCCCGCGAGCAAGTGCGCGGGAGGCGCGAAGGCTCCGCTGAGCGCGACGCGTCGCCAGGCCCCATCGCCCCCAGAGGGCAACAAAGTGAGCGGCGGCTTTGCGTCGGTTTCACGCGCCACACCCAGACCACCATTCCGCTGAATGTCGCGTTGAAACTGCCAATTTGAGAGCACACCGCACGCAAGAACCACGGCGATCGTGACGATGGCAGGAATGAGCCGTGGAGGAACGGGCACGATGGGCCTCCCAGCGGTTATTGGGGATGTTCTGGCATGGACAGGAGGCACGACCTTGGAGCCCTACCCGATTTTGATCGTCGACGCGGATGGGATCGTCCGGCAAGCCAACGGCACGGCCATCGATCGCTTTGGCCCGTGCATCAAGGTCCCGTGCGCCGAGATCGTCGGCGTAAAGACCGCCTGTGGCTCGGGCCAGTGCGAGGACGGCTGCGCGGCCCGCCTCCAGGCGGTTGGCACCTCGGTGGTGCAGCGCGGTCAGGTCGCGGGTGAGGGCGCGCGCGTCGTGTGCTCAGCCGTAGGCAGCGTCGTCGTCGTGCAGGTTCACCCCGACGAAGACGGCACAGCGCTCCGCGCCGCGCTCACGCCCCGCGAGTACGAGATCGTCTCGCTCACCGCCGCGGGCCTCACCGGCAAGCAGATCGCCGACCAGCTCGGCGTCAGCGCGGCCACCGTGCGCACCCACGTCGAGCACGCCAAAGAGAAGCTCGGCGCAGCCAACCGCGCGGAGCTGATGGCCAAGGCCGTCGTGATGGGGCTCCTCGAAGCTCAGTGAGCCGGACACCGCCTCGGGCCACCGCGGCGCTGGTGCTGCTCCTCATGACCACGCACGCGGCCACGGCGGCCGTCGCGCGTCAGCCGTTCGCTGCGCTGGTGCTCCCGCGCAGCCTGCCCTTTCGGGCCCTCGTCGGCGGGCAGCAGCACGCGCTCGTCGCGCAGGGGGACTGGTGGCGCCTGCTCACCAGCGTCTTCTTGCACGTCGACCTGCTCCACCTCGCGGTGAACGCCTCGTCGCTGTGGGTGCTCGGCGCGCTCGCCGAGCAGCGCATCGGCGCGACGCGGTGGCTCACGGTCTTTATCCTCGGCGGCGTGGGCGCGTCCGTCGCCTCGCAGCTCGCGGGGGTGCCCGCCTCGGACGGGGCGTCGGGGGGCGCCTTCGCGCTCGTCGGGCTGCTGCTCGTCGCCCGGCTGCGCGATGGGCAGCGCATGGACGCCGACGCGCGCTGGCTGCTCGGCCGCCCGCTCGCGGTCTTGGCGCTGCTCAACTTGGTCGCGGGCTTTGCGCTGCCTGGCGTCGACGGCGTCGCCCACGTCGCGGGGCTCGTCCTCGGCGCGCTCCTGGGGCTCGGGGTGCGGTGGCAGGCCCTCGACTAGCCGCTCAGGCGCTGCGTCTCAGCGAAGCGCAGGACGGCCTCGCCGACCTCGCGCTGGACGTGCACGAAGGTGTGCACCGCGTTCACGCGCAGGTGGTCGACCTCGCCCGGCAGGTGGGTGCTCGCCTCGGACACCGTCATGTCGTCGTCGCCGGGGAGCAGCGGGTTCCAGCCGGAGCCGTCGCCGCGCACGCCGGCGATGGTGGCGACGGGCTCGGCGGGGATGGGCAGGTTGGGCGAGATCGACGGCAGGAGCTGCAGCCCCGAAGGCCCGCCGATGGCCCGCATCGTCGCTGAGCCGCTCAGGAGCTGCACGAGCTCGGCGCCTTGGTGCGGCGTGCCGATGGTGACGAGGCCGTTGACGGCGACGCGCGCGCGCCACGCGGCGGGTCGGCCGAGCAGCACGCGCCCGAGCAGCCCGCCGAGGCTATGACCGACGACGGTGAGGCGCTCCACGCCGACCAGGCCGTCGAGCAGGTCGTCGAGGTCGTCCGCGCTGTCCTCCAGCGACCGCCGCGTGCTGGCGTAGTTCACCGCGTGCGCCTCCAAGCCCGCGGCCCGGAGCTGCTGGACCAGCGGGCGAAACGCATCTTTGGATCGAAAGATCCCGTGCAAGCACAGGACGAGGTGCGGGCGCATCGGCGGCACGCGCTCGCGCAGGGCGTCCAGGCGCTGCTCGCACTCCGCGCGGCTGCCGAAGGTGTGGCGGCCGTCGAGCGGCCCCAGCAGGCGATGGTGGCCGGTCCAGACGTTGCGCTGCACGCGGTAGCCGCTGTGCAGGGACACGTCGGCCCACAGCTGCTTCCCGCCGAGGGTCGGCCAAGCGAGTTCGGGGAGGTTCATGGGGCAACGTTGCGCACGCGGCGCCGCGCGGCAAGCCCGAGCGCTACTCGCCGACGGCGAGGCTCGCGTCGATGAAGGCGTGCAGCGTGTCGCGTTGGCCCTGGCTCTTGTTGCGCCCGAGCAGATCGACGCCGCAGGCGCCCGAGAGCGCCACGAGCGCGCCGGTCGCCGCCCACGCGCCGGTCGGGGGCCAGCCGAGCGTCCACTGCACGAAGGCGTACACGGTGCCGGCGATCGCCCCAAAGACGAGCGTGGCGTAGATCGCGACGAAGAGCCCCCACAAGCTGGGGTTCGGGCCGATGTTGCCGTGCAGGGTGGACCCGCCGTCGGCGGCGCGCACCTCCAAGCTGACCCACGGCGACCACACGCGTCGATCGGCCTCGCGCACCGTGAGCGAGACCTCGTTCGCGCCGACGACGCCGTCACAGACCGCGTCTTTGTGATCGAGCGCGTCGCGAAGGCGCGCCAACACCTGCTCAGCGCTGAGGGGCAGCTCGCGATGTACTTGAGGTCTTCGCCGCATAACGACTCCACACAATGGCGGAGTCTACGTCGATCGGAGGGGGCTTACCTAGGATGCGACTATGATTATTGACGAATTGCGCGCGGTCTTGAACCCAAGACGGCGCGGCGAGGTCAGAATGGCCCATGCTCTGGTTCGCCCTCCTGCTCGCGTGCGTCGCTCCCCCGGACTCGCCGGTGGCGCCTCCCCCCTCCGCTTCGCCCGCGGCGCCGGTCCCGCTGCCCGTCTGGCCCGCCCCTGGCGCCGAGCTTCGCCCGCTCCCGCCGCCGCCGCCGGGCCCGTCGCTCAAGGTCTTCCTCGTCGCGGGCCACGGCGCGCCCGGCAACAGCGGCAACCGCGGCGCCCTGTGTCAGGTCGAGCAGGACGTGGTGCGCGATCTCACCGCTGAGCTGGGCGAGCACCTGCTCACCGAGGCGCGCTTCGCGGTGAAGCAGGCGCGGGTGGGGGCCGCGCAGCCGACCTACGCCGAGCGCACGGCGGCCGCCAAGGCGTGGGGCGCTGACCTCCAGCTCGAGCTGCACACCGACGCGCGCGGCGACGCGCTCGCGACCGTCGCGTACACGGCGGACGGCGGCCCGTGCTGGCGCGACGACGCGGACCCCGGCTTCTCGGTGCTCTGGAGCGACGAGGGCCCCGCCGAGCTCGTCGCCAAGCGGCGCTCAGCGGCGATCGCCCTCGCGCGGCGCCTGCTGCAGGTCGGCTTCCCCGCCACCGCCGCTGGCTACGCGCCCGACGCGTACGCCCCCGACCCGGCGCAGCTCGGCGTCTTCGTTGACCGTCACCCGGCCAAGCGCCGCTTGTACATGCTCCGCCGCCCCTCCGTGCCCTCGATCATCGTCGAGACCCACAACGCCGTGGTGCGCGACGAGGCGCTCGCCTGGCAGGCCACGAGCACGCGCTTGGCCTTCTACACCGCTGTCTCAGCGGCGCTCGCGGACATCGCGGACGCGCCTCAGTAGGACTCCTCCAGGTAGCGCTCCATCGCGCGCACCGTCTGGCGGAAGCGGGGCTCCCCGAACTGCATCACGAGCGCCTCAAAGGCCGGTAGGCCGCGCTCCTTTACGATGTCGGGGAGCTCGGGGAAGTGCTCCGGGCGCACGATGAGCTCGCCGCTGAGCTGCACGACGGTGTCCTCGCCCTCGTCCAGCAGCTCCAGGCGGCCGCGCACGTCGACGGCGTCGGGGCGGGTGGGCAGCCACTGGCGCCAGCGCACGACGCCGTTCTCCTCGAAGACGCTGTGCTCCATCCACGAGGTGCGCCGACCGGCCACGAGCCCCCGCAGGGGCAGCGGCACCGCCTCCTCTCCCAACCACCACTGGGCGGTGCGCTCGAGCTTGCCGTTGCGCTCGACCAGCTCCAGCACGTCCACGCCTGAGAGCTCTGGGACAAAGCTCACGATGCCCTCGATCTTGTCGCGGAGCCGCGACCACACGAGCTCATAGGGGAAGGGGACCTCGTCGAGCCAAGAGAAGCGCTGCATCGAACCTCCGCGGGCACGGACTACCCGAGCGGCGCGCGGCCGTCGACGATGGCGCAGCAGGAGACCAATGCGCTACAGGCTGCTGGGAGGTGAGCATGAGCTGGTGGCGTGTCGCTGGGGTGATGGGGGCGCTGGGCGTCGCGCTCGGCGCGTTTGGGGCGCACGGGCTCAAGCAGCTCGTGACCGATCCGCACCTGCTCGACGTGTGGGACACGGGCGCGCGCTACCACTTGGTGCACGCGGTGGCGCTGCTCGGGGTCGCCGCGCACCCGAGTCCGCCCGTGTGGGCGGGGCGGCTGTTCGTCGCTGGGACGCTGCTGTTCAGCGGCTCCTTGTACGTCATGGCGCTCACGGACGTGCGGATCCTCGGCGCCATCACCCCGCTGGGCGGCCTGTGCTACATCGCCGGCTGGCTCGCGCTCGCGCTGGCGCCCACCAAGCCGGCCTAGGCCAGCAGCACCGCCAGCATCCTGGCCTGCTCGGGGGTCCAGTGCTCCTCGGCGGTCATGATGGCGGAGCGCGGGTTCGGACCGGGCGGCACGTCGATGGGCGCTGAGAGGACCTCGAACAGCGTGTCACGGACGTGCACGATGGACTTGGCGTACTGGGCCATGACCGCGTCGACGGTGACGTGGTCGTCCGCTTCGTCCTTCCAGCAGTCGTAGTCGGTGACGACGGCGACGGTGGCTTGGGCGAGGCCGGCCTCTTTGGCCAAGAAGACCTCGGGCACCTGGGTCATGCCGACCAGGTGGGCGCCCGCGGTGCGCCAGAAGAAGCTCTCGGCGCGCGTGCCGAGGCGGGGGCCTTCGACGCAGACATACGTACCATCCTTGACGATGGGGACGTTCATCTTGAGGCCGGCCTGGTAGAGCAAGGCGGAGAGCGCGGGGCTGGTGGTGTGGGCGGTGGAGAGGTGCCCCACGATGCCATCGCCGTAGAAGCTCTTCTTGCGGACGCCCATCGCCATGTCGATGTACTGGTCGGGCAGGACGAGCGTGCCCGGGGGCAGCTCCTCGCGCAGGCTGCCGGTGGCGGACACGCTGATGAGCGCCTGGGCGCCAGCGGCCTTGAGCGCCCAGATGTTGGCGCGGTAGTTCACCTCGTGGGGGAGGATGCGGTGCCCGTTGCCGTGGCGCGGCAAGAAGAGCACGCGGTTGCCGCCGATGCGCCCCGCGACGATGGGCGCTGAGGGCGCTCCGAAGGGGGTCGAGACCTCGAGCTCTTCCTCAATGACCAGCCCATCGAGCTGGTAGAGCCCCGTTCCACCGATGATCGCCACACAGTCCAGCATCACTACTCCTGAATCGCGGGCATCCTAGCACCCCTAGATCGATCGGTCAGCCAGGTAGCGCCCCATGACGCGCAGCGCCTCGCGCTCGGGCGAGTCGGGCAGCACGTCGAGGGCGGCGAGGGCGTGCTCAGCGAGGCGGTGGGCCTCGGCGAGGGCGTGGTCCAGCGCGCCGGCGTCGCGGATCTCCTGCATGAGGTCGACGACCTGCGCGGCGCTGGGGGGGCCGGCCTCGAGGCGCGCGCGCAGCGTGGGGATGCGCTCCATGGCGAGGAGCAGCGGCAGCGTGACCTTGCGCTCGCGAAGATCGACGCCGGGCGCTTTGCCTGTTCCTTCCTGGTAGTCCAGCACGTCGTCGGTGATCTGAAAGGCGACGCCGACGCCGTAGCCAAAGCGCTCCAGCGCGTCGATCGCGACCTGGTCGTCCAAGGCGTAGGCGGCGCCCGCGGCGCACCACGAGATGAGGGCGGCGGACTTGCGCTCGATGACCTCGATGTAGTCGGCGCGCGAGCAGCCGAGATCGCCGGCGCGCTTGAGCTGGAGCACCTCGCCCTCGGCCATGAGGGTGACGGTGCGCCCGAGGGCCTCGACCGCGCGGTAGCCGCCCGCTTGGGCCGCGAGCCAGACCGCGCGCGCGAGGCAGAAGTCGCCGGTGAGCACGCTCACCGCGTTGCCGAACACCACGTTGGCGGTGGGCTGGCCGCGGCGCTCGTGGCCGTCGTCCACCACGTCGTCGTGGAGCAGCGAGCCGAGGTGGATGAGCTCGCCCACGCACATCAGCTCGTCGACGCGCTGGTCGTGGCCGAGGATGCGCGCTCCCAGCGCCGTGAGCGCGGGGCGCAGGCGCTTGCCTCCAGCGGCGGCCAGGTGGCCTGCGACCGCGGGCACCTCGGCGACGTCGCTGTGCAGCATGCGCGCGAGGGTCGCCTCGCAGCGCTCCAGCTCCGGCGCCACGAGGGCGAGGGCGTCGAGGGGCCCCCCCACGAAGCTCAGCGGCGCTCCGGCCTGAAGGCCGGCGGGCGTATGGCGCAGCGGACCCGATGGGTGCGGCATGGTCTCCTCCGAGCGGGCGTCCTATCCCGTGAGCGCGACCTTTCAACGGTGAGGCTCGTTCGTCAGACTTCAGCGACCATTGAAAAATCGCGCCCGAGGGAGCTGGCGCCGTGATACAGCCCGCGACTGGAGAAGGAATGGAGCAGGACGCTCGACAACGCGCCATGGACCTCGCCACCGAGACGATGGGCGAGCTTGTCGACTTCTGGGGCTTCAAGGCTTCTACTGGGCGGATCTGGACGCTGCTCTACCTCTCGCCCGGACCGCTCACCGCGGACGAGGTCGGCGACGCCCTCGGCTTGTCCGCCGGCGCGGTCTCCATGGGCATCTCCGAGCTCATGGACCTGGGCCTCGTCACGCGCGCGCCCAACGCCCAAGCGCGCAAGCGGCACTACCAGGCGGAGACGGACATCTGGGGCATCATCCGCCGCATCGTGCGCCAGCGCGAGCTCCCCCTCGTCGGCCGCGCCAGCAAGCGCTTCGCCGAGGCGGTGGAGCTCCTGGAGCAGGCGATCGCGCAGGGCGATGACACCGACCAGACCCGCTTCGCCTTGGAGCGCCTGCGCGGCCTGCTCGACCTCGCGCGCATGGGCTACACGCTCGTGGAGAACCTCGCCGACCTCGGCTCCTTCTCGCTCAAGCCCCTGCGCGGCATCTTGAGCTTGGCCGGCAAGAAGTCGGCGTAGCCCGGTTTCCGATCGAATCAGGGCGAGATCGCATCGTTCCAGGGCGAGCAGCTTGCGGGCGGGCGCCGCGCGTGACACTATCGTGAGGGAGGCGTCATGAAGTCCTTGGCATCTTTGTGCGCGTTGCTGGTGCTTGGAGCGGGCTGCGCTCCACTTGGCGCGGTCCATGGCGGCGGGAGCATGCTCGTCACCGTCGAGGACCCGGTGCGGGGGGGCCTGCTGGAGTGGACGCTCCCGGGGGTGAGTCAGCAGCAGCTCGACACCAGCTTCTACCCGGAGCCCGTGCTCCCGCTCTTCGCGCCGGGCGAGGGCTCGGGGCTCATCCACTACCAGTACGGCGCCCACCGCGCCTTGCTGATGGCGATCGGGCGCGAGGCCGTCGCGGCGCCGAGCGCGCGGGCGACCGTGCGCACCTCGGGAGACCTCCCCGCGTGCGTGCAGCAGGTGCAGACGATGCAGCTCGAGCTGAATGTCGACCTGCGCCGCGACCGAAGCCCGCGTCCGAACACGGGCTGGGTGTTGGTGGTGCTCTCGGATGCTCCCTTCGAGCAGCCCGAGAACCTGCCGGACGGGCTCGCCACCGCGGTCTTCTGGGACCAGGACGCGACGGATCTGGACGAGCACGGCGGGTACGTGACCGAGGCCGCGGGCGGTACGCGCTACGTGCCCGCGCCCACCGCGGCGCTCAGCGTGGACTTCAGCGACGAGCTGAGCGGCGAGGCGCGCGCCTCGGGCATCGACTGGCGCTGGAGGGGCTGCGAGTCCACCTGGGACCCGGAGGTGGCTGTGCGCTGGGACTTCGACCAGGGCGTGCTCGCGACGTACTGAGCCGTCGCCCAAAGTCCCCATGATCCGCTTGATTTCGGTCAGGCGCGGGGCTTCACGTTCCAAGCGAACGCGAGCAAGACGATCGACATCAGGCCGCAGCCGATGATGGCGCTGAACACGATCTGCCAGGCGACCGCTTGCCCGTACAGCGCCGTGTAGTGGTCCGCAGCCCAACCGACGCCCTTCGCTTCGACCGTGCGGCCGAGGTAGCCGAACATGCCGATGAAGCCGGCCGCGGTGCCCACCGCCTTCTTGGAGGTCAGGTCCAAGCCCGAGATCGCGATGAGGTTGAGCGCGGGGTACACAAAGAAGCCCACCGTCGCCAGCAGCGCGAGGTCGATCCAGCTGTGCCCAGGCGGGTTGAGCAGGATGCCCGCGAAGGCGAGCACCACCGGCACCATGCACAGCAGCGCGACCATGCCGCGGCGCCCCCCCAAGCGGTCGGAGACCCAGCCGAGGAAGATGGTGGACGGGATGCCGCCAAACTCCAGGATGAGCACCGCGAGGCCGCCGCCCGAGAGCGTCGCGCCCTTCACCTCGCGCAGGTAGACGGGCCCCCAGTCGAGCATGGCGTAGCGCGTGATGTACACGAAGAAGTTGGTGAGCGCGAAGAGCCACAGGTACTTGTTGGTGAGGATGTAGTCGACGAACAGCTCGCGCGTGCCGAGCTCCCGCTCGTGCGTCGGGACGTGCTCGCCGCCGGGGAAGTCGTTTCGGTACTCCTCGATCGGCGGCAAGCCGCAGGACTGGGGCGTGTCGCGCAGGCGAAGCGCGAGGTAGATCGCCATGAAGACGGAGAGCACGCCGGGCACAAAGAAGGCGTACTGCCACCCGCCGAAGTACTGCGCCGCCTCCGCCGCCATCACCCCGGCGACGCCGCCGCCGATGTTGTGCGAGACGTTCCAGGTGCCAAAGACCAGCCCGCGCTCCCGCACCGAGAACCAGTGGCCCACGGAGCGCCCGCACGGTGCCCAGCCCATGCCCTGAAACAGGCCGTTCAACGCCCACAGCGCCATGTGTACGTGCAGGCTCGCGACCGAGCCGAAGGCGAAGTTGCACGCGGCGGTCATGAGCAGGCCGAAGGGCATGAAGCGCCGCACGTTGCTGCGGTCGGAGAGCGAGCCCATCAGCAGCTTGCCGACGCCGTAGGTGATCGCCGTGATCGCGACGATGCTGCCGACGTCGTTGTGGGTGTAGCCGAGCGCGCCCTCCAGCTCCTTGGTCACCGGGCTGAGGTTGTTCCGCAGCAGGTAGAAGGTGCCGTAGCCGAGGAAGGTCGACTCGAGGATGCTCCAGCGCAGACGGGGATACAGCCTCGCTACCTCGTCATCGGGCAAGCGGGGCTGGTGAGGAGCGGGCGCGAAGTACCGCTGAACGGCGCTGAGCATGAAGTAGCCTAGGCGAGGGGGGGACCCCACTCTCACACGGTGGGGCCCCTTCGGCCAACCCTCGAGCGCGAGGCTACTCGACGATGCGCAGCTTGAAGCGGCTGCGGCAGATGGCCTTGAGCGTGGTCTCCATGTCGGCGGGGTCGACGTTGGTGTGCGCCGTGCCGTCGCCGCGGATGAGCGAGGACAGGTAGGCCGAGCCCGCGGCCGCGTCGGACGAGCTGCTGCCCGAGTAGTAGAGCGTGTAGATCGAGATGCCGTAGTTGTCCCACGCGTTGTCGGCTTGCTCGGTGCCGTAGAGCTCAGGCGCGACGAGCTCGGGGTAGTCCCACTTGTCGCACGACCCGTGCTTGTACTTCACGCACACCTTGGTGGGCCCGTACAGGCCCCTGTTAGGCAAGCCGTCAGAGACCAGCACGATGGCGGGCGGGAGGTCGGAGCTGGAGGACGTCAACATGGCGGTGCCCGCCGCCAAGCCCGCGCCGATGTTCGTGCGGCCACCGGCGCTCATGGAGTCGATCTTGGTGGCGACCGCGTCGGCGTCCGCCGTGGCGTCGATGGGGGAGGGCGTGACCAAGTTGTCCGCGGTCTCGGCAAAGGCGACGACACCGAACAGCGAGCCGACGGTGCTCTTGCGCACGCACTGCAAGAGCTCGGTGTCCGCCAGCTTGGCCTGCGGGAGCGCCGCATCGAAGGATCCAGTGACGTCCTGTACGACGACGATGTCCCAGCTCGAGCCCGCGCCGCCCGAGTAGGCCGCGGTCGCCGAGCGGCTGCGCGTGGAGCTCGCCATGCCGAGCGCGTTGCCGAAGAACAGCCCCACGGTGTTGGAGGCGGTGATCTGGATGGCGAAGCCGTCCTCTTCCCTGGCGGCCGGCGTAAAGGTGGAGGTAGACACGTCCCAATCGCCGAACACGATGTCGGTGTCGTTAATGACGAGCGGCGTGCCACCCACGTTGTTGGCCGCGGCGAAGGCCTTGGTGCGAGCGCGCACCGCGGCGGGGCCTTGGTCGATGTTGGCCGCGCCGGCGAGCACTGCGGCGTCGATCCCGCCCTGCAGCTCAGCCTCGACGGAGTACATGTAGGCCACGTCGATGGACAAGGCCATGAGCCCGAGCATGGACATCATGGTGAGCGTCACGACGATCGCGACGGTGCCGCGCTTGTGAGTGGAACGCGCGTTGGGTTGCGTTGGCATCGTGTACTCCGGGCAAAATAAGAAAGGGTCAGCCTTGGTCTTCGAGGCGCATCGAGAGCGTGAACCGCACCGACGTGGGGACGATCACAGAGGCGAGCCCGAAGGGAGGCGTAAAGGGTGTCTCGACGTCCATGCTCACGTTGCGCTCGCTGTTGATCATGACGAGGCTGGAGGTGACGGTCGTGGTGGAGTCGTCGTAGCCGTGGGCGATGAGCGACGAGCGAAAGGCCGCTTCGGCGAGGCCAGGCGCAGTGATCACGTCGCCCATCGCGCCAGCGCGCGCGCCTTCGAGCGCGGCCCGATACGTCGCGCTGCGGGTCATAAAGTAGATCGAGTAGTCGAAGATGCCGCCGAGGAACATGAGCAGCAACGGGAGGACGAGCGCGAACTCGACCGCGTTTGCTCCGCGCTTGGCATGGCGTGGAGGAGTGGTCACGGCTGCTGCTCCAAGCGCATGGTGAGCTGATGCGACATCTGGGGAGGGGTGAGGCCCAGCCCGAACATGTTCGCGGCGTCGACGGTGATCGAGACCCGAATGGCCGCTTGGGTGTCCACGGTCACGACGGAGGCGGCGATGGTGGCCTTGCTGGGGTCGAGCCCGAGGTTGGCGAGCGCGGCCATGCCAGTGTTCTGTGCCTCGGAGGGCGCGGTAGCAGCGAGCTCGATGGAGCCCGACCGCGCCGCGTCTCGCGTGGCGTTGACCACGGCCGCGCGCTGCGAGAAGTACCAAGAGTAGTCCACGATCCCCGCGAGGATGAGCCCGAGGAGCGGGGCCGTCACGGCGAACTCAAGCGCCTGCGAGCCGCGACGAGCGGAGCGCCGACGTCGAGCGCGGCCTCCTTCAAGTTCGACCGCCTGCACCGTGTGTGCGTCGGCTTCGCGCATGACCAACTCCTGCTGTCCACCTAGTATGAACATATACGTCTTTACAAGTCACTGACACGGCTCTTTCACTTTCGTGGCGATGGCGGCCTTGGATCGCGGTCCAACCGTCGTTGCAGCGCTGCCCGCGGACTATTTTACCTGCGATCGCGGGCGATCGCGTGGTCGCGGCCGGAATATGACAGCGGCGCTCGCCCCTACTTGCCGACGGGAGCCTCGGCCCACAGCGCCCCGCGAAGATCGCCTAGGGCGTAGCCTGTCGCTTGGTCCTGGGGGTACGCGGCGGTCAGCTTGGCGCGGATCTCCGGGGCGAGGCCTTCGACAGGCCCGTGGCAGGCCAAGCACGGCGCCTCGATCGCGATGGGCTTGATCACATGGGCGACGCGACCGCCAGGGGTGTCGACGACCTCGACGACGGGCATCGCCTCGCTCGCGGGCTTGGCGCCGGCCTGCTCGAGCCAGGCTTGCACCCACTCCGGGCCGGCGTTGGCGGGGTTGCGCGGCTTGAGCGTGGCGCGGCCGACGCGCACGCCGAGCTTGGCGTTGACCTGCGCGGTCAGGTCGCTCGCCTCGGAGGAGCACACGTCGAGCGCCGCGACGGGCCCGCCCTCGCGCATCACGGCGGTGAGGCGCGCCTTGAGCGTGCCGCCGAGCTCCTTCACGGCGTCGCGGGCGCTCGCGATGGCGACGTCGGCGGCGTCATCGCGAGGGGGCGGGGGCGGGGTGGAGCCGCAGGCGGCGAGCAGGAGCAGCAGGGCGAGGAGACGCATGGGGACCTCCGTACAGGTGACGCCACAAGAGCGCTGCGCGGCGCTGAGTGTGTCAAGACGGGCGCCGCTGGAGCACGGCGCCGAAGAAGCCGTCGGTGTGATGGCTGTGGGGAGCGACCCGCAGGTCACGCGCGAGCTTGAGCTCGCTCGCGCGCGCGTCGCCGAGGACTTGCGCGACGCTGAGGCGCTGAAACGCTGGGTGATCGGCGAGGAAGGCGTCGACGACGTCCTCGTTCTCAGCGCGAAGCACCGAGCACGTGCCATACACGAGCCGGCCGCCAGGGGCGACGAGGTCCGCCGCGCGCGCGAGGATGGCGCCTTGGGTTTGGGCGAGCGCCGGGGCGTCGGTGAGCCGCCACCGGTACTCGGGGTGCCGGCGCAGGACCCCCGAGCCGGAGCAGGGCGCGTCCACGAGCACGCGCGTGGCGCGGCCCGCGAGGCTCAGCACGCTCGACGGCAGGCCGCCGTCGCGGTGGAGCAGCTCGGTGCGCACGCGAAGCCTGGCGGCGGAGGCGCGCTTTTGGAGCTCTTCCAGGGCCGGGGCGCGCACGTCCAAGGCGAGCACCTGCGCGCCGCGGTCGGCGAGGGCGAGGCTCTTGCCGCCAGCGCCAGCGCACAGGTCGATCACGAGGCCGCGATCGGGGGCGACGAGCTCCGAGAGCAGCTGGCTGCCTTCGTCCTGCACCTCGTAGCGGCCCCGGAGCGGGTGGGGGAGGGCGTCGAGGTTCACGCGGCCGTGAAGCACCACGCCTTGGCGAGCCCAAGGCGCGGGGCGCGCGTCGACGCCGCCGCGCACCAAGGCCTCGACGAGGCGATCGCGCTCGGGTTCGAGGCCGCGCGCGCGCAGCACGACGGGGGCCCTGCCGCTGCTGGCGAGCGCGAAGGCCTCGGCCTGCTCGCCCAAGGATCGCTCCAACTCAACGGCGACGCTGGGTGCTACCGAGGCGAGCGTCGCGAGGCGCTCGGTCGCTGAGAGCGAGGCGAGGAGCGCCTGTGCGAGGTGGGGCAGGTCGCGGAAGGGGGCGAGGTCGGGGGCCGGCGTGTCGGGGATCGCGGCGGTCCAAGCGTTGGCGGCGTCGGCGGCGTCGGCGCCGAGGTGCACCATCCACGCGAACCAGCGCGCGAGCTCGGGGGCGGCGGTGGCGGGGAGGAGCGCGTCGAGGAGGGCCTCCCAGCGGATGAGGTCGCGCACGGCGTCCGCCACCAAGCGGCGCTCGCGCGAGTGCAGGGCCCGCGCGTCGCGGAGCCCAGTGCGCAGCGTGACCTCGGCGCGTGAGGGGTTGGCCCGCGCGTCCAGGGCGAGCTGGTGGGCGATGCCGCGGACGCGCCCAGCCCCGAGGGCCACGGCGAGCAGGCGGGCGTCGTGCGGTTGTTCGGGAGCGAGCGCCGCGCTGAGGGCGGCTACCAGCGCCACCACGAGTTCCGCTGCGGCTTGACTTGGAGCTCGATGCGCTCGTAGATCTCCAGGTCCGGGTTCACCCGGCGCGCCTTCTTGAGATCCTTGCGGGCGCCGGCCTCGTCGCCGTTGAGGGCGGCGAGGCGCGCCCGGTGCGCGAGCAGGTGAGCCGAGCGCTCGACGTAGGGGCCCATGCGCTGAAGCAAGCGGCTGATCTCGTCGTCGCGGAAGGAGGTCTCCATCTTGTAGCAGAGCTTCTCGGCCACCTGGAGGGCGATGCCGATGGAGTGGTCGTCGGCGTTCGCTTCGAAGACCTGGCAGGCCTCCTCGGCGGCTTGGCCTTCGCGGCTCATCTGCATGAGGATCTGAGCGCGGGCCGCGCGGAGGCGGTGCTGCTTCGGGTCTTTTTGCAGGGCCTTGAGGTAGGCGTCCGCGGCGGAGCCGGGGAAGCCGGCGTGCTGCTGCTGCTGCCCGAGGCTCGCCCACGCGAGCGCGGAGGGGTTCGACGACTGCTCGACCCAGGCCTTCGCGTCTTCTAGTGCCGCGGTGCTCTCGCCGATGGCGGAGAGCAGCCACACGCGCAGCGCGCGGGCGACCTCGCCCTGACCTTCGTCGTTCTTGGCGGCGGCGGCCGTGGCGAGCTTGAGCGCGATGAGGCGGCGGCCTTGGCGGCTCGCGGCGCGCGCGGCGTTGAGCAGGTTGTGGGAGGGCGCGATGAGCTGGCGCAGCTCGTCGTGTACCTGCTCATCATCGGCGGACGAGAGCCCGCAGAACTCGTTCTCGCACTGGTCCCCGTGGCGCTGCTCGCCGCAGTTCATGCAGCGCCCCGCGACCATGGGGACGATCGGGACCATCCAGTCCTCTTCCACTTCGGCGTTCCCACAGCGCTGGCACTGGAGGACGTCCACAGGGATCTGGTGACGAAGCGTCACCCAGCGGAGCTGGTCTGAACCACACTTGCTACAGGTCTGGTGCTGCTGGGACACGGCTACCCTGAGTTCACGGGGATGCCCGACACGATGGGCGAGGTACAGCCTAAGCGCAGAAGCGACAGCCTACCACCCCGCGACTGCATCGTGCTGCTTTGGTCCGTTGATCCGCCAGCGCGATTTCCCCGCGTCGCCCGGTGAGCGTGGCGCGTGGTGTCGCGACACGTCATGCTGTAGAGTCGTGCGAAGGGAGGAGCGGGTTGGCGGTTGAGCCGCGCGCATTTCGGGTGCTCGGGTGCCTCGGGCAGGGCTCGTACGGCGAGGTCTACCTCGCTGAGATGACGGGCGTGGGCGGTCTTCGCACGGAGGTCGCCCTAAAGTTGTTGCGCGCCGATCTCGCGCGCCCCGATCGCGCGCTGCGCCGGCTGCGGGACGAGGCGCGACTGCTCGCGCGCTTGCGCCACCCGGCGATCCCCCGGGTCATCGACCTCACCAGGATCGACGGGCGCGTGGCGCTCATCTCCGAGTACATCGAGGGCTCCGACCTGCGCGTCGCCATGAAGCAAGACGCCCCCGGCCCCCGCGCCATGACCGCCATCGCCGCCTCGGTCGCTGGGGCGCTGGCTGCGGCGGTGCAAGCCAAGGACGCCGAGGGGCGCGAGCTGACCATCACCCACCGCGACGTGAAGCTCTCGAACATCTTGGTGGGGCGCCACGGTCAGGTGAAGCTGCTCGACTTCGGCATCGCGTGGAGCACGGACATCGACCGCGAGGCCACTACGGCGTCGGGCGTCTTGGTCGGTTCGCGGCCCTATTTGGCGCCTGAGCGCTTTCACCAGATGCTCGTGAACCCCGAAGGCGACCTGTTTAGCCTCGGCTGTGTGCTTCACGTCGGCTGGATGGGTACGCACTTCTACCCAGGCCGCGCGCTCACCGACATCGCCGCCGTCGTCACCAGCCGCGACCGCTTTGAAGCGCTGCTCGCGGAGCGGGTCGCGGCGGTGCACCAGCGCTTGGGCCTCGACGCAGCGCACGTCTTGCGGCGTTTGCTCGCGTGGGATCCACTCGATCGCCTCGCCGCGCGCGAGGTGGAGCCTGCGTTGGAGGCGCTCGACGAGCGCATGGGCGGCGAGCGCTTGGAGGCGTGGGCACGTCGCCGCGACTGGTCGGAGGGCTTGGACCTCGCCCACCGCTGGGTCGGCAAGGTGCTGCACGAGCAGGCGCCCGAGCCGATGGACGCCGTCGACGACGCGCCCGCGCCTCGTGTGCAGGCCGCCGCGAACAAGACGATTGAACCAGCCACATCGTCCACACAGGCCAAGCTCCACGGGGTGGAGACGCTGCGCTACGTGGGCTTGCCGCCCTCCGTGCACGCCATGCCGCGCGAGGAGGACACGCTCGGCGAGCCACCCGCGCCGATGCGACCGCCGCCTCGGCGCGAGGAGGACACGCTCCGCGAAGAGGAGCTCCCGGGGCAGCGCCGGACGCCGGACGCCGAGGTGTCGACCGAGCTGCGACCGCCCGCGGCCCGGGTGCCCAGGCGGGCGTCGGAGTCCGGCGCACGGGTCAGCGCGAAGTCGCCATCGGCGCCGACACCACCGCCCATGTCGCTCGGGGTGCGCCTCGCCCTCGCCCTGGCGGGCGCGGCGGTGGTGATGGCGGTGGGCTCGGTCGCTGCGGCGACCGGCGCCGCGATCATGACGTGGTACCTTGGCTCTTGACGCTCAGCGCGCTGCGACCCTGAGCGGCTCGCGCAGGCCTGCGCCGTTCAGGCGGGCAGCGAGCGAGATCGCCATCAGCCGCGCGGCCATGCGCGGGCTGTCGCGCATGGAGATGAGGCCCTCGGTGGGGAGCACAGCGCTGCACTGCACCGCGCCGCTGCGGTCGATGACAGCGACGCCCACGAGGGCGTTCACGCGGTGCTGCTCTTGGATGAGGTCCACGAAGACGGGGCCGGTCTCGGTGTGCACGAGCGCGCCGGGGAAGGCCTCGGCCGTGAGGGGCGCAGACTGCAGGGTCTGGGTCCACATCACCAAGGTGTAGTCGGCGTCACGGTGGCGGGCGATCGCGCTCAGGTTGCGCTCGACGCGCTCGTCGTTCTGGGTGCGGAGCGCGTGCGAGAGCGCCCGCTGCCGACCGACGGGGAAGGCGTCCGAGCGAAACGCGCCGTCCCAGGACGCGCCCAGGTTCGCGTGCACCGCGCCGGGGAGCGCGCGGGCCAGCTCCTTCGGCACCGTAGCGACCTCGTGCGAGCGCTCGCGGCGAAGCTCAGCGCGCCACGCGGGCACCGCGGCGGTCACGTAGCCGTCGTACCGAGGAGCGGGTGCCTCGGCGAGCATGACCATCGGGAGGACGGCGACCTTCACGGGTGGTTCGGCGGCGGCGGCGGTGAGCGCGAGGCTGAGGATCCACGTGCACATGGGGACTCCGGGAGACGGCCGTTCGACACCACGCCCGCTACAAGGTTCCATGCGCGGCGCGACTTTGTCGCGTCCTACTCGTTAGAGGCGCCGCGATGCGCTTGGAATCGCCCACCTACCGCGAGCTGATCGTCACCGAGCGCGGCGCTGGGCGACGGCTCGATCGCTTCCTCGCCGCGCGCTTCTCCGATCGCTCGCGCACTGAGCTCGCGCGTGGGCTCAAGGCGGGGCAGGTTCGCGACGAGCGCGATCAGCCGCTCCGTGCCTCGTCGATCGTGAGCACGGGGCAGGTGCTTCGCTTGTACCTGCCGGGCCTCGCGCCATCCGAGCCGCCGCCGCCCTTCCCGACGATCCTCTTTGAGGACGAGCGCGTCGCCATCGTGAACAAGCCCCCCCGCATGCTGGCGCACCCCGCCGGCAGCGACTTCGTGTGGTCGATGGTCGGCCTCGCCAAGGCGCGCTGGCCCGAGCATCGCGTCGACCTCGTGCACCGCTTGGATCGCGACACGTCGGGCACGCTGCTGCTCACCAAGGACCTCGACGCGAACCGGATCCTCAAGGACGCCTTTCAAACCAACGCGGTCGACAAGCACTACCTGGCGATCTGCCGAGGACACATCCCCTGGGACGATGCCTCACTGCGCGGCCCGATCGGCCCCTCGGACGGCCCGATTCGCGTCCAGATGGTCATCCGCCCGGACGGCTTGTCGGCGCGAACCGACGTGCGCGTGCTGGAGCGCCGCGGCGAGCTGTCGCTGGTGGCCTGCCGGTTATTTACTGGAAGAACGCATCAAATTCGCGTCCACCTCGCGGGCGCGGGCGCGCCGATCCTCGGCGATCGTCTGTACGCGCTGCCGGTCGAGGACGCGCTCGTGGGCAAGGAGCAGGGCTGGACCGACGAGCTGCTCGCCAAGGCGGGCGCGCCGCGGCAGGCGCTCCACGCGGAGCTGCTCTGCCTCGATGTCCCAGGGGTGGTTGAGGGCGAGTTCCGGGCGCCGCTTCCCGACGACATGGCGGCGTGGTGGGCGGCGGCGAAGTGAGCGTCTGCTAGACTGCGCGCAAGAGCTAGCGAGGGTGGCGATGTCCTATCTGTTGTGGGCGGTGTGTTTGGGCGCGGCAGGCGCTGGAGCGGTTTGGATCGCGAGCCGCAAAGGTGGTTCTGCCGCGAATTCAGCGAGCCCGCAGCCCGTGCGCCCGGTGGAGGCGCCGAGCCCTGCGCCCGTGACGGGGCGCCCAGCGCCCATGACCTCAGGTCCTCCGTTGGAGTCGGGCACCATCGTGCCACCAGATCTCGCCGCCGAGCACGAATTTGATGCGCCGACGGATCCCGCTGCGGGGCGCACCGTTCCCGCGCCTTCGCCGACGCCTGTTCCCGCGCCGACGCCTGTTCCCGCGCCGAGCCCCGTTCGCTCGCCGACGCCTGTCCCCGCTCCGGTCGCGGAGCCGCCCGCGGCGCCACGCGAGCTGCCCACGCTGGAGCCCGTGTCTCAAGACGCCGCCGTCGACAGCGAGCCTGGCCTCTTCGACGAGCCAGAGCCGGACACTGCGCCTGTCGAGCAGGTCAAGCCCGCGCCTGCGCCCGTGGTGGAGCCGGAGCCGGACCCCGTGGTGGAGCCAGAGCCCGTGCCGGTAGTGGAGCCCGCGCCCGAGCCTGTCGCTGCGCCCGCGCCGCCCGTCGAGGTCGTGGGCGTGCGGTTCGAGCGCATGGAGGCGCTGCGCACGCTCTCCTTCGTGAACAACGCGAGCGCCGAAGAGCTTGAAGCCGGCGGCATCAAGGGGCGGCCGCTCAAGCTGATCGTGGAGAACCGCCCCTTCGCCAACCTGCCCGCGATCGGCGAGGTCAAGGGCCTCGGCAAGGCCACGCTCGAGAGCCTCAAGCGCGCCGCGAGCGCGTGACCGCCTAGGTCTCAGCGCCGACCTGCCACCAGAAGGGGCGGCGGGTCAGCGCGAGCGCGGGGAGTCGACGCGCGCTTGGTTACGCGCGCTTTCGCGGGTCGCCGGGCCTGTGAGCGAATAGGCAGGGCGCCTTCCACGGAGGCTCCCATGCTCACCACGCTCTGGCTCGCTTGTTCGCTCGCCTTCGCCGCGCCCGTGACCTTCTCGGACGCGGCCACCGGGCTGCGCCTGGACGCCAACCCGCCGACCGCCAGCGGCGCGGTGACCGTGCGCCCGCTCGGCGCGATCTACGGGGCGGGTCGTGGCGCCTTCGCGCCCAACCTCAACGCCATGGTGCAGTCGTTGCCCGGGGTGACCCTCGCCTCCTTTGAGGAGCTCACCCGAGCACAGTTCGAGGCCCACGGCTCGACGGTGGTCGAGGAGCGCGAGGTGACGATTGACGGACGCCCCGCATGGATCGTGTCCTACGACTTCGACGGCGCGAACCAGCGCCTCCGCGCGGTCGCCTCAGCCGTGCTGATCGCTGACGGCCAGGTGGTCCTCACCACCGGCGTTGCGCCCGTCGCGACGTGGGACCTCGACGGACCGTGGCTGACGGACGCTGTCACGCACGTCCACTTCGACGCCGCCTCGGGCAAGAAGTCCAAGAAGCGCCGCTAGGTGTCTCGCCCTCCACACACAGGAGCAGAAATGACCAACCACTGGGATGACCGCTACGGCGCGAGCGACGTGCCTTGGGACACCGGTCGGGTCGACCCGCACTTGGAGCGCGCCTTCGCGGGCCTGACCCTGCCGGAGCGGACGGCGGTGGACCTCGGCTGTGGCACGGGCACCAACGCCTTGTGGCTCGCGGCGCAGGGGCTGCAGGTCACTGGCCTCGATCTCTCCCCGACCGCGATCGACGCCGCCCGCGCAAAGGCGCTCCAGCAGCGCGTCTCAGCGGAGCTCCGCGCGGCGGATCTGCTCGCGGGCGACCTCGGTGGACCGTGGGGCTTCGCTTACGATCGCGGCTGCTTTCACGTCATGGCTGAGCCCGAGCAGCGCGCGCGCTTCGCGCAGGTCGTCGCTGAGCACCTCGTGCCCGGCGGCCTGTGGCTGTCGATCATCGGCAGCACCGACGGCGCCGCTCGCGAGACCGGGCCGCCGCGCCGCTCGCTTCAGGACGTCGCGCAGGCGATGGAGCCGCGCTTCGAGCTGCAGCGCGTCGAGGCGACGCACTTCGACGGCGATCTGTCCGTCATGGCCTGGGTCGTGTTGGCGCGGCGGCGCTAGGCGCTCGGAGGGACCATGGACAAGCGCAGCGCCCTCGCGGCGGTGCACGCGGCGCTCGCGGCTGAGCTCGCGGCGGTCGAGCGCAACGCGAGCCAAGCCGTCGCCGAGGCCACCGGCTCCGAGTCGAAGTCCGAGGGCAAGTACGACACGCGCGCCACCGAGGCCTCCTACCTCGCGCGGGGGCAGGCGGAGCGGGTCGTCGCCTTGCGGCGCGTCGTCGGCTGGATCGGCGGTCAGGGCGGCGAGCCGTGCGAGCGGGTCGCGCTGGGCGCGCTCTTCTCGGTCGACGACGACGGCGAGGAGCGCTGGCTGCTCATCCTCCCGGACGGCGGGGGCTCCCGCGTGCAGGTGGGCGAGCAGGTCGTGCAGCTTGTGTCCGAGCGCGCCCCCCTGGTGCGCGCGCTCCTTGGCTCCTCCGTGGGCGACGCCGCTGAGGTCGAGGCGGGCGGCCGCGTTCGCTCGGTCGAGGTGCTGGAGGTGCTCTAGCGCCCGTCGTGCAGCACGCCGATCGCCACGAGGCGCTCGGTGAGGTAGTCGCCGGCGAGGATCGGCGCGCCGTCGGGCCCGTGCTCCACCAGCACGACCTCGGGGCGCGGGTGCACGAACATGGGGATGCTCATGCGACCGCCGTCGGCGCCCTCCGGGTTCACGACGCGGTGGGTGACGGCGGGCAAGCGGCCGCCGGTGAGCAGCTGCATCATGTCGCCGGTGTCGACGATGATGGCGTCCTTCGGGGGCGCGACCGCGAGCCACTCGCCGGCGCGCGTCATCACCTCCAAGCCGGGCTTGGTGGCGGCCCACAGCAGCGTGATGAGGTTGATGTCCTCGTGCTCAGCGGCGCGCACGGCCCCCGGCTGCGGCGCGCCCACGTCCGGGTAGTGGATGACCCGCAGCACGCTGTTGCCGCCGCGCGCCATGTCCGCGATCGCGCTCGGCGCCCAGCCCAGGTGCTCGGCCACGAGCTGCAGCAGCTGCAGGCTGCAGGCGTCATAGCGCGCGAAGAGCTCCCCGAGGGCCTCCGAGAAGGCGGGCACCTCGGCGGGGCGCTGGTTGGCGGGCAGGCCCACGCCGTCCTCGCGGCCGACGTGCCAGAACTCCTTGATGTCCGCGACCTCGCGGTCCTTGGCGCGCTCGACGCCAAAGCCGGTGTAGCCCCGCTGGTGGCCGTCGCCAGGCGTGGCGTAGCCCTGCTTTACCCGGGAAGGAAGGGCGAAGACCTGCGCCGCGGCGCTGTAGCAGCGCTCGACGAGGCCTGGGTCGACGCCGTGCCCGACGACGTTCACGAAGCCCCACTCCTCCAGCCCCGCGCCGAAGGCTCGCACGAGGTCGGCGTGGCGGGCGGTGCCAAACCAGGACAGATCGACGGTCGGGATGTTCGTGGACATGGGCTTCCCAGGGGTTGTGGCCGGAGCACATTATCGCGGAGCGCGCCCGTCCGCCCCGTGGTCGCGCTCCCGAAGGCTGTCCTCGCGCGCTCGGGACCGTTTCATGCTGGCGTCAGGGATTCGCTCGGGCGTCGAGCGTCGAGGCGTCACACAAGGAGGCGAACTTGCGAACCACCGTCACCCTCATCACCTTGGCGCTCACGACCACCGCGTGGGCCGGCGCGCCGGAGCTCCTGTCGGCCCTCGACCTCCCGTTGAAGGCGCACGCGGCGCGCGAGGCGGGCATCCCGAAGGAGGAGGTGTCCGAGGCTCTCGACGCCGCCAAGGCCAAGCAGGTCCCCGCTGCAGACGCGGCGGCGGTCCTCGCCGAGGCGACGGACGCGACCAAGCGCGACGGCACCATCGACAACTTCGGAGGCTTTGTCGCGGAGAAGCTCGACAGCGGCCTGCGCGGTAAGGAGCTCTCCGACGCCATCCACGCCGAGCACCAGGCGCGCGGCATGGGCAAGCCCGACGGCAAAGCTATGCCGGAGCACGCAGGCGGCCCGCCGGAGGGCAAGGGCAAGCCCGTCGGCGAGCAGGGCGGCGAGCACGCAGGCGGCCCGCCGGAGGGCAAGGGCAAGCCCGACGGCGCCCGCGACGCGGACAAGGCCGAGCCGGATGGTGACGCGGACAAGGCCGAGCGCGCTGGCGGCCCGCCGGAGGGCAGGGGCAAGGCTGAACAAGGCGAAGGTCACGGAAACGGCTCGTCCAAGGGGAAGAAGTGATGACGCACGTGCTCTCGGTAACCCTGTTCCTGCTCGCAGCTTGCTCGGGCGGCAACACCGATCCCGCCACCGCGGCCAGCATGGCGAAGGCGATTCAAGCGAACCCAGCGCAGGCGGCGCAGGTGCTCGAAGCCCACGGCCTGACCGAGGCTCAGTTCGAGGCCGTGCTCTATGACATCGCCAAGGATCCGGCGGCGTCGGCGGCGTACGCGAAGGCGCTGGCCGAGTGAGCTAGCCCAGCGTCGCTATTACCTTGGAGCGCAGCGGCATAGCGAGGCGCTCCACGATGGCGCGGAGCTCGTCGTGGTCTCGCGCGAGCTCCGCCATCCACCCGCCGGCCTCGTCCTCGGCGTGCTTCACGCGCTCGTGCAGCAGCCACGCCGTGGTCTCGGAGGGCGCAGGTTCGTCGGTGTTGGACGCCCGCTGATGAAGCTGAATCGCCCGCCTTCTAGCGTTCGGGTAGTCGTTCACGAGCAGAGGCCAGTTCACGATGGGGTTTCGCTCGTGGTGGAAGCCTGCGTGCGCGTTGCGTAGTCGGAGCTGAAGCTCAGCGGCGTCAGGCGTGTCGCTCACTTCGCGATAGTACAGCAGCGGCCACAGCTCGAAGCACCTGCTCGAGAAGATCACGCCGACCCCCGCTCGTGCGCAGTCTCGGATCGCCTCGTCGACGCCGGCGTGGCTGTCTCGGTCGAACACCGCCCAGACCTCATCGCGCGAGGTGTTGGCGTCCTTGCGTCGCCCACCGGTGAGGAGCTCGCGTTGCGCGACGGCCTTGTCCGCAATGTCCTTGGGCTTGCCCGCGCCGGGGAACACCTCGACGTTCACGGCGACGCCGTGCGTGCTGCGCTTGAGGTGATCGAGCCAGTCGGGCTCGGTTCGCTCGCCCTCGGTGTACACCCACAGCTTCGCGAGGACTGGTCTGCTATTGGATGTGCGGGAGAGCGCGCCCGCGCGTCGTTGGGGGGGGGGCCCCGTCTCACGCGTCGACCTCGTCACCAGCGCTCACCCGCTTGGCGGGGCGCAGCGCGCGCCGAAGGTCACCGAGCCGGGGCACGCCGCCGACGCGGCCCTCGCGCACCACGCGGGCGATGTCGTCGCGCTTGAGCACCTTGAAGTCCGCGAGCGAAGCGAGCTGCGTCACGCCCTCGTTCGACTTGTCGACGAGCACGACCTCGTCGCGGCGCAGGGACTCCAGCAGCGTCATGTCGTGCGAGGTGAACAGGAGCTGCGCTCGCTTTGGGTTGGTCGCGGGGTCGGTGAACAGGGCGATGAGCTGCGCTGCGAGGTGAGGATGCAGCGCTTGTTCGAGCTCGTCGACGACGTAGAGTCCGCCATCGCGCAGCAGGGGTACAACGTCGAGGAGGCGACCGAGAAGCGCGGTGGTGCCGTCGCTCTCCTCGTCGGCCTCCAAGAAGTAGGTCGCGTTGAGGGCGCCGACGTGCCCAAGGCGAAGGCCGTATGGATTGGCCCCGTCGTCGACGAGGGTCTCAGCTGCCGCGCGCTCGTTCGTCAGCTTCGCTTCGACGACCCCCAGATCGGCGACGCGCAGGAGGTCGAGCAGGCGGCCTTGCAGCTCGTCGTCCTCCAGGGAGGGGTGGCTGTACCAGGTCGCGCGCAGCGGCGTGTGTTCACCGTTGATGATGAGCGCCCCGAGAGCGCCGAACACGGGCATGAGCTCCGCGTGGTCGAGCTGGGCGGCTGTACTCAAGAAGAGGCTGTTCGGACGGGTCTGTTCGGCGATGAAACGAACGCGCCCACGCAGGCCGGGTCCGAAGTACCACGTCGCCTTGTCCGGCCCCTTGCGGTGAAACCAGCGCTGCTCCGAGCCGTTTGGCCAAGCGTGGAGCCACTCCTCGGTGTAGTGCGCCGCGGTGAAGCGGAAGCCGTAGTGGTAGCGCACGCCGTCGATGAGCATGTCGCAGTCAAAGCCGGACTCGGCGCCGCGGCTGGTCTCGTCGAGCTTGAAGGGGCGCGTTGGCACCGGGCCGTTGGCGCGGCGGTGGAAGGAGTCGCGCACATGGGCGGAGAGCGCGAGCACCGCTCGGACAGCCGCGCTCTTGCCGCTCGCGTTGCCGCCGTACAGCCCGAGCACCGGCAGCGCGCCGTACTTGGAGTGCTTGCCCGCGTCCATGGTGCTGTGCGCGTCGTCGTCCTTGAGGCGCGTACCCAGGAAGGAGAGCTCGGTGTAGTCGCGGATCGACAAGAAGTTCTCGACGCCGAATCGAAGGAACATAGCGGCTCCAGAGCTGCGGTGACCCTGCTGCCCACCGCCTACCGAAGCCGTAATATCTCACGGTTGTGACGAAATCGGTCCTAAACGCAGAAAATAATGAGCTCTACTCCCCCACCGTCCCGATCAGCGCCTGCACCTCGATCAGCGCGAGCTGGGCGTCCGTCGTCGCGGTGATGACGTCGACCTTGGCTTGGTCGCGCTTGGCGCGGGCGTCGAGCACGTCGCGCTGGAGCGTGCGTCCGGCCTCTAGCAGCGCTTCTTCGGCTTGCAAGGTCCACTGTGCGAGGCGGGCCTGCGAGTTGGCGAGCTCGACGCGCTGGCCGGCGGAGGCGAGCTGGTCGACGCGGCTGGAGACGTCGGCGCGGAGCTGGGCCTCGGCGGCGGCGAGGGCGAGGCGGGCGCGGGTGGCCTCGGCCTCGGCGCGCTGAAGGTCGCCGCGGGCGGCGCGGTTGCCGAGGGGCACGGAGAGGTCGCCGCGCACCATGGTGTAGGGGTAGGCGTCGCTGCCGACCAGCCCTGACAGCGCCTGACCGGCCTTGGCGGGGTTGGTGTCGTCCGCGATGGACTGCGCGCCGACGCCGGCGCCGAGGGTGGCGGAGAGGGTCGGCAGGCGGGCGTGGCGGGCGTCGCGCAGGGCGGCCTCGGCGCGGTCGAGGTCGGCGCGGGCCAGGGTGAGGTCGAGGTTCTGCTGGAGCGCGACCTGCATCGTGTCGTTGAGGTCGACGGGCGGCAGGGCGAGCGCGCCGGCCTTCTCGGCGGGGAGCAGCGCTTGGCCGGGCGCTTCGCCCATGGCGAGCAGCAGCGTGTCGGCGGCGCGGCGCGCGGCGAGGTGGGCGTCGAGGGCGGCGGAGCGCGCTTGCACCTCGGCGAGCTCGAGCCGGGTGAGGTCGACCGGGGCGACGTCGCCGTTGCCCGCGCGCAGGCGACCGACGCGCAGGGCCTCGACGGCGGCGGCGCTCGCGTCGTCGGCGACCCGGCCGCGCGCGACCGCGCTCGACCAGGCCCAGTAGGAGCGGGTCGTCTGCAGGATGAGCTGCTGGCGCGCTTGCTCCAAGGCGAGCTCGGCGCGCTCGGCTGAGGCGCGCGCGGTGGTGACGTGCCGCAGGTTGTACGCGAGGCGGCTGCCCTCCAGCAGGTTCTGCGTGAGCGAGACGCCGAGGGACGAGGTGTACGCGTCCTGCAGCGTCTCCACGGCGGAGTCGGGGATGAAGGCGGTCGCCCAAGAGGCGTTCTCGTGGTCCAGGCCGAGGTTGAGCGCGTAGGAGGTGCCGGTGGCGGTGGAGCCCGCGAGCTTGGTGTTCACATCCCAGGTGCGCGTGCGGGCGTCGTAGGGAAAGCCCTGGAAGAAGCCCTTGCTTGAGGCGTTGCGCCACGAGGTGGAGCTGTCCCAGCGGGGGTCGAAGATCCCGCGGGTGGCGAGCTCCGACCCGCGCGCTGCGTCGGCGACGGCGCGCTGCTGGCCGAGGTTCGGGTTGTGCTCCAGCGCGCTGGAGACCGCCTCGGAGAGCGTGAGCGGGCGCTCGGCGCGCGCTTCGCCGGGGAGGGCGAGCACGAGGAGCAGCCCGCCGGCAGTGGCGCCGCGGGTGATCCAGCCGAGGGCGCGCAGGGCGACGTCGCGGGAGTCCTCCAGCAGCGCGTAGAGCCAGGGGACGAACAGCAGCGTGAGCACGGTGCCAGCGATGAGGCCGCTCATGACGGTCCTCCCTAAGGGTGCGTAGGGGATGCCGATGAAGGAGCTCTCGCCCACGGCCATCGGGAGCAGCCCGAAGATCGTGGTGAGCGCGGTCATGAGGATGGGGCGCAGGCGGCGTCGCCCCGCTTCGATGAGGGCCTCGGTGCGCTCGACCCCTTCGTGGCGCAGCTGCGTCACGAGGTCGATGAGCACGATGCCATTGTTGACGATGACGCCGACGAGGATGATCAGGCCGATGCCCGCCATGAGGTCCATGGGGGTGTCGGAGAGGTACAAGCCCCACGCGGAGCCGATCATCGCCATGGGGATGGTGGTGATGATGCACAGCGGCAGCACGAAGCTCTCGAAGAGCACGCCCATGAGCAAGAAGACGAAGGTGACGGAGAGCACCAGCGCGAGGTTGCGCGCTTGGTCGTCCTCCATGCGGTCGTCCTGCCCGCCCTGCGTCCACGAGTAGCCGCGGGGGAGCTGCAGATCGTGGAGGGCTGCGGCGAGCATGGCGTCGCCGTCCTCTTCGGTCACGTCCTCCTCCAAGTCGATGGTGAGGTCGACGCCGGCGATGCCGTCGGTGCGCTGAATGGCGCTCGGGCCCTTGCCCGCCTCCCAGTGGGCGAGGGCGCGCACGGGCACGAGCTCGCGCAGGGTGGGCGAGAAGATGCCGAAGTTCAGCAGGTCCTCGAGGCGCGAGCGGTCCTCCAGGCGGAAGAGCGACAGCACCCGCAGCTCGCGATCGCCCTCCCAGAGGGAGTTGAGCTGGTTGCTGCGCAGGGCGTAGGCGAGGGTGCCGCCGACCGTGCGCGCGTCGACGCCGTAGCGCTCCAGCGCCGCGCGATCGAGGATCAAGCGCATCTCGTCGTCGCCGCCGCTCTCGTAGTTCAGGCGGGCGGAGAGCACGCCGGGCATGGGCGTGACGCGGCGGATGACCTCGGCGCTGAGCCGGTCCAAGGTGTTGATGTCCTCGCCGTGCAGCGACAGGCTGATCTGGTTCGCTTTGCCGCCGCCGGCGCCTCCCTCCCAGCCGATGGTGGCCGCCACGCCGGGGAGATCGTCGGGGAGCGCGTCCTTGACCTGCTTGAGCACCTCTTTGCGCGAGATCGGGCCGTCGTCGTCCAGGTAGACGTAGAGCCGAGCGCGGTCGCTGTCCGAGCTCAAGCGCGCGCGGTAGGTGCGCACGCCCCAGTCGCTTCGGTGGGCCTCGACCGTGTCCTCGAACTTGCGCACGATGGCGTCGCGCTCGGAGGGGCTCGCCTGCTTGGGCACCGTGAACTGCACGGTGAAGTTGTTGATGTTGCTCTCCACCCGCCCCGAGCAGCTCACGCCCTGCATCGGCACCATCACCGTGAGCAGGAAGAGCCCGACGATGAGCGCGCCGGCGTCGAAGCGATGGGTGAGCATCCAGCGCAGGCTGCCCGCGTAGCGCTCGATGCCCCAGCGCAGCCAGGCGGGGTCGAGGCGAATGCGCGCGGAGGGGATGAGGCGGGTGCTCACCGGCGCGAAGACCAGCGCGACGACGAGGCTCGCGAGCAGCGCGAACACGACCGGCAGCCCGAGCACCGACAAGAAGAAGCTGAAGGTGGCGTTGCCGCTCATGAGCATGAGCGGCAAGAAGACGACGACGGTGGTGGCGGTGGAGAGCACGATGGCGAGGTTCACCTCGGCCGTGCCCTGAATCGCCGCGTCGCGCACGGACGCGCCCTCGGCGCGGTGCCGGTAGATGGTCTCCACAACGACGATGGCGTTGTCGACCACCATGCCGACGGCGAGCATGAGCCCCATGAGCGCGATGGGGTTGAGGCTGTCGCCGCGCGCGTACAGGATGCCCACGGTCATGATGAGGCTGAAGGGGATGGCCGCCGCGATGAGCAGGGTCATCCTCCACTCGCGCAAGAAGGTGTAGAGCACCACCACCGCGAACAGGCCGCCGATGAGCGCCGTCTGCAGCAGGTTGTCCATGCTGTCGCGGATGAGGTCGCCCTGGTTGAAGAAGACGAAGAACTTGGCGCCCTCGGTGCGCGGGTCGGCGTTGAGCTCGTCGAGGGCGGTGACGACCTGCTCGGACACCTCCATGGCGTTGGCGCTCGACTCCTTGCGCACGCCGATGGCCGCGCCGACCTTCCCGTTCACGCGGTTGATGTCGAGGTTGTGGCGCTCGACGAAGCCGACGTTGGCGATGTCATCCAGGCGGAGCGTGTCATTCACTGGGTAGGACGCCAGGTCTTCGGCGCCCTGGAACCGCGCGAGGTTGCGCACGTGGCGAATGAGCCCGCGCTCCACCACGCGGCCGCCGGGGGACTGGAAGTTGTCCGCGGCCAAGCGACGCTGGACCTCGCTGAGGTTCACGCCGTGCGCTTGCAGGTCGGCGTTGCGGTAGTGGACCTCCAGGTTGCGCTGGTTCACGCCCCACAGATCGAGCGCGGCCACGCCGGGGATGCGCTCCAGGCGGGGCTGGACCACGTTCTCCATGATGAAGGCGCGGTCGGCGCTGTCGTCCGGGAAGGCGGCGCCGGCCCACACGACCGGCTCATCATCCGGGTTGTAGCGCCACACCCCGTAGCGCGTCGGCGTCGTGGTCATGGCGGCGACCGCGCGCTCCAGGCGGTCGGTGACGGCGTTGTAGCCCTCGTTCATGTCGACGGAGCCGTAGAACTCGACGCCGAGCTGGGCGGAGTCGCCGTCGGCCGTGGAGGTCACCGACTTGATGCCCGGCACCGTACCGAGCTGGCCGAGGATCGGCTGCACGATCTCCTCGTCGATCTCGCGGGGGGAGCCGTCGGGCACGCGCACCCAGACCCACAAGAAGGAGGGCTCGAAGCCGTCCGGCATCATCTTCACCGGCATGCGCATCCACGCCAGCGCCCCCACCACCAAGCAGGCGATGAAGAGCATGGTCACCGAGACGGGCCGATCGAAGGCCTGCTTCGGCAGGAGCTCCCTCATGGGCGTGGCTCGGGCTGGCTGGGCTCGCGCAGGCCGCCGGTCACCGCGCCGTACAGGACGGGGATGAGCGCGAGGGTGAGCAGCGTGGACGAGGTGAGGCCGCCGATGATGGTGACGGCGAGCACCTGCTGGAGCTCAGCGCCCTCGCCGAAGCCCAAGCTCAGCGGCGCGAGGCCGAGGACCGTGGTGGCGGTGGTGATGAGGATGGGGCGCAGGCGCAGGCGGGCGGCCTCGCGAATGGCGGCGAGGCGGGGCGTGCCCTCGTCGCGGAGCTGGTTGATGGTGTCGACCAGCACGATGGCGTTGTTGACGACGACGCCCGCGAGCACGATGGCGCCGATGAACACCACGACCGACACCGGCAGCCCCCACAGGGTGAGGCCGAGGGCGACGCCGACCACGGACAGCGGCACCGAGAGCAGGATGACCAGCGGGTGCACGATGTGCTCGAAGGTGCTGGCCATGATGACATAGACGAGGAAGATCGCCAGCAGCAGCGCGAGCTCCAAGGAGCGCGTGCTCGCGTCGAGCTCCGCCGACTGGCCGCCGAGCTCCCAGCGCACCCCCGGCGGCAGGTCGAGGCCGTCGAGGGTGTCGCGGATCGCGTCGCTGGTGCGGCCGAGGTCAAAGCCCTCGAGGTTCGCTGAGATCACGGCGGCGCGCTGCTGATCGAGGTGTCGGATCTCTGAGGGGCCCTCGCCCTCTTGCAGATCGGCGATGACGTCGAGGGGGATGGCGGGCACGACGTTCGGGTTCACGTTGAGCTGGGCGAGGTCCTGTAGGGTGCCGCGCTCGTCCTCGATGAGCCGCAGCACGAGGTCGACGCGCTTCTCGCCGCGCTGAATGCGGGTGGGGGTGACGCCCTGCACCTTCTCGCGCACGCGCTGGGCTGCGGTGGCTGGGTCGAGGCCGAAGCGGTAGGCGCGCTCGCGGTCGTAGCGCACGCGGATCTCGGGGTTGCCCGCCACCAAGCTGGAGCGCACGTCGCGCAGGCCGGGCACGCCCTCCAGCGCTTGCACCGCGCGGTCGCTGGTGGCGCGCAGCACGTCGAGGTCGTGGCCGTAGAGCACCACCTCGACGGGGGTGCGGAAGCTGAACAGGGCGGGGCGCACCAGGTCGAGGTTGAGGCGCGGCGCGGCGAGCTGGCGGCGCAGGTCCTCCATGACGCGGTCCTCGTCGTCGGCGCCGCGGGCCCAAGGCTGGAGCTCGACGCGCAGCCGGGCTGTGTGCTCGCCCTCGTCCGCGCGGGTGTCGGTGCGGCGGTCGACGCCGACGGTGCTGTAGACGCGCGCGACGTCGGGGTGGGCGGCCGCCGTGCGCTCGGCGTGGACCATGGTGGCGGCGGTGACGGGCAGCGGCGTGCCCACGGGGAGCGCAGCTTCTACCGTGAACCTGCCCTGGTGCAGCTCGGGGATGAGCTCGGTGCCGAGGCGCGGCAGCTGCCAGCCCGCGAGGAGCGAGGCGATGAGCACCGCGACGACGACCAGGCCCGGGCGGGTGAGGATGCTCGCGAGGGCGCGCGCGTACCAGCGCTCCATTGGGCGGTAGAGCGCCTGAAAGCTGTCGGCGAAGCGCTCGAGCAGCCAGACGATGGGGCGCACGCAGAGGCGCAGCGCCCGCCACGCGCCGCGCGCGAACCAGGAGGTGATGAGCGTGCTCGAACCGACAAAGAGCGCGAGCGTCACCCGCAAGAACAAGCGGGGAGCGGACCAGGGCAGCAGCCAGCGCGACGAGCCGCGCCACTGCTCCAGCGCCTCCTGCGTGGACCAGCGCCACAAGCCCGCGCCGAGGATGCGCTCGGAGAGGGGGGCGCCGGGCTCGCCGGAGGTGAGCAGCACGTCCAAGGCGGCGAGGGTCGGCACCAGCAGCAGCGCGACCGCGAGCGAGGCGACGAGGCTGCTCACGACCGCGAGCGACAGGTCGCCGAAGAGCTGGCCGCCGATGCCGACGACGAAGCCGATCGGCAAGAAGACCGCGACGGTGGTGAGGGTGGAGGCGACGACCGCCGCCGCGACCGCGCTCACGCCGTGCACCGCGGCCTCCACGCGGCGCTCGCCGAGCTCGCGGTAGCGGCTGATGCTGTCGAGCACGACGACGCCGTTGTCCACGAGCATGCCGACGCCGAGGGCGAGGCCGCCGAGGGACATCAGGTTGAGGCTCACCCCCTGCAGGTAGAGCGGCGCGAAGCCGACGACCACGCTGACGGGGATGGCGAGGCCGATGATGGCCGTCGCGCGAAAGTCCTTGAGGAACGCGAAGAGCACGAGGACCGCGAACACGCCGCCCATGAGCGCCGTGTCCCGCAGGTTGTCGATGGCGGACTGAATGAAGGCCGCTTGGTCGTCGAGGGGCACGATGACCAGGCCGTCGGGCAGCGTGGCCACCAGGGGCTCGGGCAGGCTCAACGCCTTGCGCTGCTCGGGCGTGAGCGTCGCGAGGGCGGGGTCACCAAAGACCCGCTCCTTCACGCGGTTCGCGACGTCGACGACGTTGGCGTCGGCCTCTTTGAAGAGCTCGAGCTCCACCGCCTCGGCGCCGTCCAAGCGGCTGAGCACCTCGCGGTCGCGGTGGGTCTCCGAGACGGTGGCCACGTCGGCCAGGCGCACGACCTCGCCGTCCGCACGGCGGATGCGCAGCTCTTGCAGCTCTGAGACGCTGGTGAACTGGTTGAGCGTGCGCACGAGGTACTCGACGTCGCCCTCCAAGATCGAGCCGCCGGCGACGTTCACGTTCTGGGCCACGAGCGCGCTGCGCACCTGGTCCAGGGTGAGGCGTCGCGCTGCCAGCCAGCCCTCGTGCACGTCGACGTGCAGCTCGCGCTCCAGGCCGCCGCGCACGCGCACCGCGGCGACGCCGGGCAGGGACTCCAGATCGCGCTTGAGCTCGTCCTCGGCGACCTCGCGCAGCAAGAACAAGCCGGCGTCCGTGGCGGCGTCTGGGTGGTCCGGCGTGTGGGCGATCGCGAGGCGCAGGAAGGGGTCGAGGGAGGGGTCGTAGCGCAGGATGAGCGGGCGCTCGGCGCCGTCGGGCAGCCAGGTGGTCTGGAGCTGCTCGCGGATGGTCTGCGTGGCGCGGTCGATGTCGGCGGACCACGCGAGGCTGAGCACGACGTCCGACGCCCCGGCGCGGCTGCGGCTCTCCAGCGTGACGAGGCCGTCGAGGGTGGCGAGCGACTCCTCGATGCGGCGGCTGACCTGCTCCTCGACCTCTTCGGGGGCGGCGCCGTCGTAGATCGTGCGCACCGTGATGCGCGGGTAGGAGATGTCGGGCATGAGCTCGACGGGGATCTGCGCGTAGGAGACCCAGCCGAACACGATGGCGGCGATGAACATCATGCTCATCGCGACCGGGTGGGTCACGACCCATCGGAAGAGTGCGGTCACTCTTTGGTCCCGTCGGCCTTAGCGTCGGCTTTGTCCGTGGCTTTCTCTTTGTCGCGCTTGGCCTTCTCCAGCTCGCGCGCTTTGGCTTGGAGCTCAGGCGTGCGCACCGCGGCGCCGTCGCGCAGGCCGGACTGGCCGACGGTGATGATGGCGTCCCCGGCCTCGACGCCGCTCAAGATCTCGGCGTGCTCGGCGTCGAGCAGGCCGAGCGTCACTGTGACGCGCTCTGCGACGTACTTTTCGAGCTCGGGCTCGCTGTCGGTGCCAGCGTCGTCCTTGGCGTCGCCCCCGCCCTTGCTGGCGAAGAGCGTGGCGAACCAGCCCCCGGCTTCGTCGCCTTTGCCCTCGCCCTCTGTGCCGTCATCCTCGTCCTCTTTGGGCGGGGGCTCGGGGATCATGCGGTAGAGGACCGAGCCGCCGTCCTCCCACACGACGGCCCCTCGGTCGATGACGAGCACGTCCTGGTGGGTGTCGACGGTGATGGCCACCGATACAAACTGCCCGGGTCGAAGCGCCGCTTGTCCAGGGTCCACGTCCAAGGTCACGCGAAAGGTGCCGGTGGACGCGTCCACCACGGGGGCGAGGCGGCTCACGGAGGCGGTGGCCGACAGGGTGTCGTCGTAGGCGGAGGTGAGCAGGGCTCGCTGCCCGAGGCTCACCGAGCTCAGGTCGCGCTCGGGGAGCGAGGCGATGACGTGCAGGTTGTGCGGGTCGACGATGGAGAAGGCGGTCTTGCCCGCGGGGGCGAGCTCACCGACGCGCACGTCGCGCCGAGCCACCAGCCCGTCGAAGGGGGCGGTGAGGCGGGTGAGGCCCTCGGCGGAGCGGGCCTCAACGGCGGAGGTGCGGGCCGTCTGCAGGCGGTAGCGCGCGTCCTCGAGCTCGCGGTTGGAGATGGCGCCGCGTGCTTGCAGCGCCTCAAGCTGCGCGACCTCGGTGGTGAGGCGCTCCACCTCGGCGTTGGCGCGCTCGGCCCCCGCTTCCAAAGAGGCGTTCTGCAGCACAGCGAGCAGCTCGCCGCGCGACACCTTGTCGCCGTCGCCCTTGCGGACCGAGAGCACGACGCCGCTGGTCTGCGGCGTCACGTCGGCGGCGCGCTCGCTCTCGATGACGGCGCTCGTGGTGAGGGAGCGCGACACGGCGCCCAAGGCCGCGGGGGCGACCTGGACCACGGTGACCGGGTCGGGTTGTTGCTTGTCGCGCTGGCCTGCGTCATCACCGGAGGAGGAGCAGGCTGCGAGCCACAGGAGGAGGAGGGGTCTGTTCATGATGCTCTCGGGCCTGTGTGTACGACGACCGCAGGGATCTATTTCCCCCTAGCGGAAGTGTCCTGTTGGGGCTTGTCTGCTTAGGGCGCAGGCCGAGCGGACTTCAGTCCGAGCGTCCGACGAGGTCCGGCGCTGGCTTGGCGAGCCCAGTCAGCAAAGAGTGGCGGACCAAACCGGAACGTGATGGAACTCGGTTCGAGTGGATGGAGGGGGGGCTCGGTCCCTCAGGATCGATTGGACGTCGTGCCCGCGACGAGCTCGGCGAAGGCGACGCGACCGCGCACGTTCCACAGCCAGAAGGGCGCCAGGACCCGGTCCACGAGCACCGCGCAGGCCAGGAGGAAACCGATCGCCTCCACGACGCTGGTGAGGGCGTGGACGAGCGGCGTCGCCGGTCCGAGCGAGAGGAGGACGTGGACCCCGGCGCCGACCAGGCCCAGCGGCGAGAGGAGCACCGCTGCCACAGCAAACAGGGGGAGGGCGAGCAGGGTGACGGCTCCGGTTGCGATGAGCTGGAGGGCGATCAGCCGGGCGACCGCGAAGGGATGGCCTCCGATGAGCGGGAAGCCAGCCAGCCGCGGCCTCCCGTCGGTGGCGGTCGCGGCGAGGCCGGCCTGGAACTGCCGCATCACCGAGATGGGGATAAGCAACGTCCAACCGACCAGCGCGACGATGAGCGCCGCGAGGGGGGCGCCGGCGAAGACCACGGCGAGCGGGAGTCCCGCGAGGACGAGGACGAGCACGTCGAACATCCCGGCACCCATCCAGGCCTCGGTGTAGGCCTGGATGGGCGCCTCGCCTCGGGGCACAGCGACGCGCTCGACGACGTGGCGGCCCACGAAGGCGAGGGTCAGGGTGAACAGGGCACCAAAGAGGACGCCGACGCTGGCGAGCGACATGGTCGCGAAGGCAGCCACGCCGAGGATGAGCGGAAGCCCGGCGAGAGCGCCCGCTCCAGCGCCGGGCGCGGCGCTCGCCGCTGTGGCCGCGGCGATGACGAACACGAACGCCAGGACCAAGAGGAGCTGCACGATCCACCACGGCGCATGGCCGAGGGCGACGCGCCACTGCCAGCGCGGCTGAAGCGGGTGGTCTGGCTCCGGCGCCCATGCGGTGGCCTGGCGCAGCGCTACGAAGGACGGGTCCGCGGTGAGACGGCTCTCCGGCGTGCGTCCTCCGAAGAACACGACCCCCAGCAGCCCAAGGAGGGCGACGACCAGCCCGCCGGAGATCACGGGCGTGACGCAGAGCGCGTTCAGGGCCAGGGCGCCGCTCCACCAGGCCACGACAGACGGGCTCACCCGATCGAGGGCGCGCAGCCCCGCAGAGATGAGGGTCATCACCAGCGCCAGCAGGATGAACCCGAGCATCGCCGGGAGGACGACGAGCGCGGTCCAGACGTTCCCGTGGAACAGATCGGGGGCCAGAGCGTAGAAGGCCACCCAGACCGGCAGGGCCAGGAGGGCTGCACCGCCGCCAGACCACCTGAGGGCTGCGTCGATTCGGGGCAGGTGGACCTCCAGTTCGAGGGTAGGCGCCTGTTCCCCCTCTTCCGCCGCCGAAGGGTATCACCGACACGAGCGGGGGGCACCGGCGGGGCTGCGCCTGGTCGAGGTCGTGGGCCGCCCGGCCTCCAGGCGAACAGCACCCTACCTCGAAGTCGCCCGCTGACGCCCGACTCCGCACTGGGTGATGAGGCCAGGGCGATTGCACGATCGATGCTCATGTAACGCCGAGCACGCGAAGTAGATTGCCGTTGTCCCAACCGGCGTGCTGTCGGCGGATCTTGAGGCCGACCTTCGCGGTTGTCTCTTGGCGCAGCAGGTTCAACGCGATGGCGCGTAGCCGGTTCGTGTTCTCGGCCGCATGACCAACGCGATGGCGAGCCTCGACCACGCGCTCACCACGTGGATGGCGGCGCGTCCGGCGGCTCGGTCGAAACAGCGTCGAAGAGTCTTGCCGTCAATGGCGATGATGTCGCCCTCGGTTCGCTCTGCGAGACCTATTGTCCAGGCCATGAACGCGTCCCTGAACTCATCCGGGTGAAGCAGCGCGAAGACGCGGTCGAAGGTGTCGTGCGACGGAATCCCGTTTGGAAGGTCTAGAAACGTGCGTAGCCAGTCCTCTTTGGCCTCTGCCCAATCGGCGATGGCCACCCACGAGTCGGCGACACGGCGGCCTTCGGGTAGCGGAGAACCCTGCTAGCACCTGATCACTACGGAGCAACCTTGGCTCATCATGCGATCGCCCTGTTCGCGTTCTTGGAGGTCGCCGGCAGAGGCTGGGTAGGCTTCACAGATGTTAGCAAACGGTTAGAGTCTGCGGTGAAGCTGTGAGGCGAACCGTGAGCGATCTCTATCCGCCCCAACCCGAAGGCGTGCCCGCCGACCTGACGGCGCCGTCGAGCGCGTATCGACGCAGCGTTTGGTCCGCGGGGATCGGCCTGCTCGTCTTTGTGGGGCTGTACCTCGCGCTCGCTCTCTACGCGGCCTTCGTGGACGCCGCCTTCCTCGCGAGCGCGCTGTGGGGCTGGAGCCCGTTGTCCGCCATCGCGCACGCGGTGCCGGCGACGCTCGTCGTGGTCGTGCTCGTCAAGGGCCTGCTGGGCGTCCGGCGTGGCGGCGGCGACGGCCTCCAAGAGCTCAAGGCCGATGAAGCGCCCGAGCTCTTCGCCTTCGTCTACCGCATCGCCGACGAGGCGCGCGCGCCGCGCCCGCACAAGATCTTCGTCAGCACGAGCGTGAACGCCGCGGTCTTCTACGACCTCAGCGTGTGGAGCTTGCTGCTGCCAACGCGCAAGAACCTGCTCATCGGCTTGGGACTGGTGAACGCGCTCACCCTCGATGAGTTCAAGGCGGTGCTCGCGCACGAGTTCGGCCACTTTGCGCAGCGGAGCATGCGCGTAGGAACCTGGGTCTATGTCGCTCGACAGGTCATCAGCGATCTGGTGGCGCGTCGCGATCGGCTCGACCGCCTCCTCAGTCACGCGAGCTACTTCGACATGCGCTTCGCCTGGATCGCGTGGATCTTGCGGCTCATCGTGTGGTCCATCCGCTCGGTCTTCGACAGCGGCTTTCGCTTGCTCGTCCTGCTCGAGCGCGCCCTGTCGCGCGAGATGGAGTTTCAGGCGGACCTCGTCGCGGTGTCGCTCACCGGCAGCGACAGCTTGATTCACGCGCTGCACCGCCTGAGCGCGGCGGATGAAGCGCTCGGTCGCGCGTACGACATCGCCATCGCCCAAGCCCAGCAGGAGGCGGCGCCGGGCGACCTGTTCGCCGTTCAGCAGCGCGTACTGGAGCGCAGGCGTGAGCTCCTGCACGATCCATCGCTTGGCGTGCCGCCGCCTCTTCCGGCGCTCGATCGCGCGTCGCACCGCCTCTTCGACGAGGGGGCCGCCGATGTCCCTCGGATGTGGTCGACCCACCCGCCCAACGCGGATCGCGAGGCGAACGCAAAGCGGCGCTACGTCGCGTCGAACTTCGACGAGCGCTCCCCGTGGCTCCTGTTTGCGAACGCGAGGGCTGTGCGTGTCGCCGCGACAAGGCACTGGCTGCTGCGCGCGCTGCCCGAGCTCGTGCTCGGCGAGCCCGCGACGCCGGACGCGGACGCAGCCATGGTGGATCGTTTGTTCGCCCATCCTCGGATGGACGGTCGCTATCGCGGATTGTACCTGGACGATGTGCTCTTGCGCTACGGGCGGCGCGCCGACGACTTGATCGGCGAGCTGCCGAGCGCCGACACCCTCGACGCGGCGCTGGACGCGTGCCACCCGGACGCGATCATCGATGAGATCGCGGTGCGCGACCACCTCGCCAAGGAGCTCGCGACCTTGGAGGCGCTGGGCGAAGGCCGGTTGGAGGTCAGGGGGGCGGCGCTGCGCTCTCGGGGCAAGGAGCTCAGCCGCGCCGACCTCCCCGACGAGATCGCCCTCGTAGCGTCGGAGTTGGCCGCTGCGCAGGCTGTGTTGAACGAGCGCTTTCGGCGGGCCCGAGGGGCTCATCTCGCGGCGGCGCGCGCGCTTGGGCGCGGGTGGGAGGAGCACCTGCGCGGCTTTCTCGCCCTCGCGCACTACGCTGAGCACTGCGCCGCGGAGCTGTACGACGCCGACGGCTACCTCGCGCACTCCGTGCAGCTCGCGATCGCGGACGGCAACGTGAGCTCCAAAGAGGCGTCGCGCTTGGTTCGCGACGGCGCCCAGGTCGCGGACGTGGTCGCGAGCGTCATGAACCGCCGCGCTGAGGTCCTCGTGGGGGCGTCCTTGCACGCGGTGTACGGCGACGCGGGGTGGCCCGGAGTGTTGCCCGATGAGCTCAAGCTCTTTCCGCCCGTCGCGAGCCAGCTCGGTCCATGGCTGAACGCAAAGGACACCTGGGTTCGCGTCGTGGGCGGCGCGCTCCGCAGCCTGCGAAACCACGCGCTCGACGCGCTCGTCCGCGCCGAAGCGCAGGTCGCTCGCATGCACCGCTCGGGTGACACGCCCGAGCCAGCGCCGTCCGCCGCCAGCGTGCCCGACGTCTTCCCGGTGCGCATGCCCGGACAAGAGCGGCCGCGCCTGTTGACGCTCTCGCCGTGGGAGCGCTTCGTCACGGCGGACGGCGTGGGGTGGGGCGCCGCGCGCGCAGCGGTCGCCGCGAGCGTGTTGGTACCTTTTGTGATGCTGCCGTGGTGGAGCGCCCGCATCGCCGTGACGGCCGTGAACGGCTTGGGCATCCCGGTCGTCGTTCATGTGGGCGGCAGCGAGCAGGTCCTGGCGCCGGGTGAGCACGCCGCGATGGCGACCTTCCCCGGCAGGTTCGCGCTCAGCGCCGCCACCACGAGCGGCGAGCAGGTCGACGCCATCGAGTACGCCGCGTGGCTGCCTGGGGAGCGCCTCGTCTACAACGTGGCGCAGGCGAGCGAGCTCGTGGAGACCGTCGTCCTGTACGGCGGCGGACGCGACGTGCCCCCCCGCTTGTTGCAGAACCCGCATGTGCTCGTGGCCACCGAGGACTATGTGCTGACGGATCCGCCGGAGAGCCTCTCGTCGGACCACCCGGTCACGCGCAGCGTGCTTCGGGCCGTTCCCCTCCCGGACGTCGTCGACGGCAGCGAACAGGTCGATCCCGCTGGGTTTGAGGCGCACGCGGCCTGGGATCCGCTGAACGACAGGCTCTCAGCGGTCGCGTGGCGCCGGCTCCCGCCCGAGCACGCGCTCCGAGCCGCGGACGCCTGGCAGCAGCGCTCGGGCGTCAGCGTCGCCGTCGAGCGACGGGTTCAAGACGCCCTCGCGCCCGACGCCCTCGCCGCGCGCTGCGCGACGTACCCCACGTTGTTCGGCGGCGGCGACCTGCGCTACCTGAGCTTGCGCTGCCGTCAGGGCACGCTCCCGGCGAGCGCGTGGCGCGCTGCGCTCGCGGACTTCCCAGATCATCCGTGGCTGCGGTACGGGGCCATCGCGACCGGCTTCGGTGAGGGCGAGCTCGTCGCCGACGAGGCCGACGTCATCGACCTCCTTCGCGGCGAGCGTTTGTCGCCGGTGGAGAAAGGCTACGTCTGCGACTTGATGGTGCGCGCACAGCGCCTCGCTGGGCGAGACGGCGCCGACGTCCCCTCGGCCGCGCTGCTGCAGGCGTTCCCGGAGCTTGCGCAGCGGATGGCCGCCCCATCGGACCCGAGCGGCGCTGTGAGCGAGGCCTTTGGCGCGCTGCAGCGCGGCGCGCTCGCGAACGCGCTGTCTGGATCCTTCCCGCCTGGGTACGCGGCGGCGTTGGTGGTGCTTGTGGGCGCGAGCGACGGTTCAACCCAGGAGATGATCGATGACGCCGTCGGGCTCGCCAACGTAGAGCGGCTCGGGCCCTTCGAGCACGCGGCGCGCGCGGGGCTCTTGGCTCGGGCAGGCCGGCAAGAGGAGGCGATCGGGCTCCTCACTCGGCAGGGGCTGGGCCAAGAGCTGGCGCGTGCGGTGGTGTCGGGCGAGGTCGCGCGGGTGGACGAGCTGCTGGCCACCGCGCACCTCTACGAGCGCGCCGCGGCGCTCGCTGCCGCGCGAACGCGCCTCGGCAGCGCCGCACCGCAGGCGTGGGACGCGCTGCTGGAGCGGCTGCTCTTCCCGTGGGAGCGCCCGTACTTCGCGCCGCGGTCGACGCCGCCGGGCTAGCAGCCGGTTGGGGCGCGGGTCGCCAGCTGCGCCCTCGTCTGCATCCCGACCGCCGTCGTCGCAGGGAACCCGTCCTCGGTCGACGTGCGTCGAGCACGCCGTTCAGGCTAGCGCAGGTACATCCACCCGTCGCTTCCGCCGACGTAGCCGTGCGGATCCGAAGGGAAGGTGCCCTTGATGTTCAACGGGTGCTGGTACAAGAAGAGCGAGTCCGTGCGATCGCCCGTCGTGCAGCCCGTGGCGCCGGGGGCGACGCACTGCCACCCGCCGCCGGAGTGGGTATACACGCCGGCCATGCTCCCGACCGAGCCGTAGTTCGGGCTCCACGGGCCGTTTGGCTGGCAGCTGCAGCTCTGCACGAGCGCTGGCTGCGTCGCGTTGGCCTGAAAGGTCCCGCTCGCGATCTTGATGAACTTGGGCTCCGGCATCACGTAGCTGGACACGGCGTTGGCTTGCCATACGCGGAACACCCCGCCCGAGGAGGCGCTGGTGCGCAGCGTGTTGATGGCGGCGTCGGACAGCTTGGCGCAGGTGTCTTGGCTGGGCGAGGTGAGGGCGCCCACCGCGGCGGCCGAGTAGGTGCTGCAGTTGCCGACCATGCGCGCGATGAGCGTCCAGCCGCCACCGTCGTCCGTCATGTTGCAGTAGGCTTGGTAGGGTGCGTTTGGCCCACTGCCGTCGGGGTCGATCGAGTACATGCCGTTCGGGAGGCTCGCGTCGGACGCGTGCAGCGTCTTGCAGGACTCCGAGGTCGGCGGTGGCGTCCACACGCCAGCGGGGCCTTGAGGTCCGGTGGCGCCCGTAGCGCCGGTGTCGCCCTTGAGACCCTGCGGCCCGGTGTCGCCCTTGAGACCCTGCGGCCCGGTGTCGCCCTGCGGTCCGGTGGCGCCCGTGGCGCCGGTGTCGCCCTTGAGGCCCTGCGGTCCGGCGGGGCCTTGAGGTCCGGTGGCCCCTTGGGGTCCGGTAGCGCCAGTGTCGCCCTTGAGGCCCTGCGGCCCGGTGGCTCCTTGAGGTCCGATGGGCCCCTGCGGTCCGGTGTCGCCTTGCGGGCCGACGAGGCCCGCCGGCGAGCCGACCCACTGGCCGCTGGCGTCGATCACCTGCACGCCGCCGACGCTCAGCGAGGCGACGCCGCCGTCAGCGACCCACTGTTGGGTGAGGGAGGCGAGGTTGGCGGGGAGCTGCGCCTCGGTGAGCGTGCCGTCCAGCGCCGCGAGTTCGTGCGTGTGCGAGCCGCGGGCGACCGTGTCGGTGCTGGTGCCGATCGCGAGGCGGTCGAGGCTGAGCGTGCCCGTGGTGAGGTCGGACGCGTCGTGGACGTGCAGTCCTGCCGCGACGTCGAGGGGCCCGACGCCCACCGGCAGGCGCTCGATGGCGAGCACGCCGCTGCTCAAGTCGGCGGCGTCGTGCTCGTGCTGCGGGACGACGCGCACGGTGTCGGCGATGGCGGCGTCCTGCGCGCGGATGGCGAAGGGCACGCTCGCGAGCTCGAGGCGTGGGCTCAGCTCCGGGCCGCCGTCGACGGACAAGCCGATGGTCACGACGTCGGAGGTGAGCGTCGTCGTGTCGAGGGCCGCGATCTTGCCAAGCATCGCGGCGTAGTAGCCGTCCGTGATCGCCACAGTCTGCTCTTCGCGCCACAGCTCGGCGCCCGCCTCGTCATAGAGCGCGAAGGCCAGGAGGTGGTCGCCCTCGAGCGGGAAGCCCGTCGCGTCCATGAGCCGCCCTTGCTGGGTGAGGCTGAGGGGCACGGCCTGAGCCATGAGCGGGACGAGGGCGAGGAAGAGCAGCGCTGAGCGACGAAACATCAAGACTCCAGGTTCGGGACGATGCACTATGCACCGAGCGCGCTCGGGGCGTGTGTGTGACTTCGGTCAGGCTTGTCGACGAGCTCGTGCTTCGAGGAGCGCGTGGGCGCCCGCGCTCCCGCGCCGCGATAGTGCCCGGCCGCCATGACCAAGCTCGACACCTCCGATCCCTCCGCCCTCGCCGCCCACTTTGAGCAGACCGCCGCGCTGCTCGAGTCGCTCGCCGTCGACCGCGGCCCGCTCTCCCTCGTCGACGAAGCGCTCAAGAAGCGGCTCCTTGAGGCGGCGGGTCGCTTTTCGCGCCCGGAAGCCAAGGAGGCGCGGGCGCTCGGGCGGGCCAAGCGCCGCGACAAGAAGGAGGAGCGCCGCGAGGCCGATCGCGCGCTCCTCGACCGCACCGGCATCCGCCAGCTGCGCGAGAACCCGCTGTTCGAGACGCCCCGTCGCCGCCTGCTCACGGCGGACGCGACCCCGGGCCCCACCCTCGGGAGCACGGCGGAGGTGCGCGACTGCTACGTCTGCCACCAGCCCTTCACCGAGGTGCACGCCTTCTACGACCAGATGTGCCCGGCCTGCGGCGATCTGAGCTGGCGCAAGCGCTCGCAGACGGCGGACCTGACGGGGCGCTTCGCGCTCGTCACGGGTGGGCGCGTGAAGATCGGCTATCAGACGGCGATCATGCTGCTACGCGCCGGGGCGACCGTGCACGTCACCACGCGCTTCCCGCACGACGCGGCGCGCCGCTTCGACCGCGAGGAGGACGCCGACACCTGGCGCCACCGCTTGGTCGTGCACGGCATCGACCTGCGCCACACGCCGAGCGTCGAGGCGCTCTGCGACAGGCTCCTCGCGGAGCTGCCGCGCTTGGACGTGCTCATCAACAACGCCTGCCAGACCGTGCGCCGCCCGCCGGGCTTCTACGAGCACCTCATGGAGGGTGAGGCCCCGAGCGCGCCCGCGCTCACCGACGCCGCTGAGGCCCTGCTCGCGCCTGGCTCTCCCGCCCCCGACTTCGGCGCGCACACGCCCGTAGGCGCGCTGAGCCTCATCCCGCTCGTGCCGGGAGACCCGCTGCGCGGTGAGCACCTCTTCCCAACTGGGCGCTTGGACGCCGATGAGCAGCAGGTCGACCTGCGCCGCGTGAACAGCTGGCGGCTCCGGCTCGCCGAGGTCCCGACGATCGAGCTGCTGGAGGTCCACCTGGTCAACGCCGTCGCGCCCTTCGTGATGAACGCGCGGCTCAAGCCGCTGATGGCGGCGGTGCCCACCCACGACGCCCACATCGTGAACGTGTCGGCGATGGAGGGGCAGTTCTACCGCACGCACAAGAGCGATCGGCACCCGCACACGAACATGGCGAAGGCGGCGCTCAACATGATGACCCGCACCTCCGCCGCGGACTACGTCGAGCACGGCATCCACATGAACAGCGTCGACACCGGCTGGGTCACCGACGAAGACCCGGCGGTGAAAGCGGACGAGAAGCGCGAGATGCACGGGTTCACCCCGCCCCTCGACATCGTCGACGGCGCGGCCCGCATCTGCGACCCCGTCTTTGACGGGCTGAACACGGGTCGCCATGTGTGGGGCCAGTTCTTGAAGGACTACGCGTCGACCGACTGGTAGAGCGATCACCAGCGGGGGGCTCGCGCCCGTGCTTCCCCACTGGTAGTCTCTGCCGTCGGAGGACGCTTGGCTGACCAGGATGCCAACCCCGCCGCGCAGGCTGCGCGCCTGCTTCAGCGGCTACATACTTGCTTCGAGAAGCGGCGCGCCCTCCCAGGCGGCGCGGCCCGCGAGAAGCTCGACGCGCATGTGATCGCGACCCTCACGGAGCTCGCAGCGCTGCGCGAGGGTGAAGGCGATCAAGGCGACGGGGCGCCGCCGCGGCGCTTTGCGCAAGCGTTCGCTATGGCGCTCTCTGGGCAGCCGCACCTGGAGATCTTCTTCGGCGAACCCACCTTCGACGCCACCACGGACGTGGAGACCCCGCCCACCGTCAACGCCGATCTGCCGCTGGTCTTTGAGCCCACGGTCCAGCGCGACGTGCTCGGGCTACAAGATTGGGAGCTCGACGACCTGCGCGAAGAGGTGGACCGGCGCGCTGGCCTAGTGCTCAAGCAGCAGCGCGCCGTGTCGTGGCTTTGGGGGCACTTTGGCCTGCCAGAGTCAAGCGCAGAACCGCTCTTTCGCGTGTTGTTCCCCGGCGCAGATCACGCCATGGGCCCGGTCTCGCTCGTGCGCAACGGCGGTCAGATCTACGCGCTCGTCGACAGCGCGCCGATCTTTGGCCCAGCGGGGCTCTACCTCGGCTGGGGCGACAGCTCGGGCGAGCGCGTCTTTGGCGAGCTCGGGCCCTTCGGCGGGCGCTACGTCGACGCCAGCCTGCGCCAAGCGCTCGGTCGCGGCATCGGCGCGTCGGATGACGAGGTCATCGACCTGTTGGGGCGCATGGTCACGGTCGTGCCGCGCGGGCACGCGCAGGCCTTCCTCCGCCACGACGCCTGGCGAATCGCGGCCTTCGCGGGCATCACGCGCTTGGGCGATGACTACGCGGCGCCGGTCGCGCTCACCAGCCCGCTCAAGCCGGAAGAGATCGCGCTGAACGGCGTCCTCTCGCGTGACGCCGAGGGCCACTTGGTCGTGGGCGACGCCCGCGGCGCCTTCGACGCGCTCGCCCTCCCGCGGGCCGAGGCCATGGTGCGCCACCTGTGCGCTGAGCTGCTCGCCCGCCTCGCCGTGGCCGACGCCACCGCGCTCATCACCCCCGACGACGACGCGCTGGAGCTGTTCGACGTCGCTGGGCACATCAAGCGCGCGCTCGCGCCCGTGCTCAAGTGGGCAGCCGACCCCAAGACGGCCAACCACGTCGCGCGGGAGCTCAAGGTGTCGGGCTCACGCGCCGCCGAGGCGCTCGCGAAGGTGCACGCTGTTTGGACGGCGCAGGCCGAGCACGGCTGGTACGCGCCGCCGCGCAGCGGTCAGCCCCGCAGCGTCGCTTCGGTGGCGGTCATGTTCGTGGTGGACAGCTGGTGGAGCCTCAGCCGGCAGCTCGCGATGCCGCGCGACGAGGCCATGCCGCACCACGACCTGCTCCTGCTGTGCGCGGCGCACCTCTTCGCCGAGGCGCCGCTCCAGCAGCTCTGGCAGGGGGGCCTCACGTCGGTGGGCGCGCCGGTCGACGTGGGCGGCTTGCACTTGTTCTGGCCCACCTGGCTGCACCTGTTGGAGGTCGTGGACGAAGATCCCGAGACCTTCTCGGGGCACTTCACGCTGGATCAGTGAGCCTCAGCGTCCGCTGAATCCTCGTTCAGTTTTCGCGCCGTCGCGGTCGCCGCGCTCACACGGGAAGGTTAGTCGAGGCGACTATCCTTGGAGGTCCCGATGGAACGCGAAGAGATGCCCTGTGACGTGCTGTTTGTCGGCGCGGGACCTGCAAACTTGGCGGGCGCGATCCACCTGATGAACCTCATTGAGGCTCACAACCAGGCGGTCGGCGACGGCACCAAAGAGGGCGAGGCCCTGGAAGAGCCGATGATCGTCGTCCTGGAGAAGGGCTCCGAGCTCGGCGCGCACCAGCTCTCGGGCGCCATCCTCGATCCCAAGGCGCTCACGGAGCTCATCCCCGACTGGCGCCAGCGCGACGACTTCCCGCTCGAGCGCTATGTCGAGCGCGAGGAGATGACCTTCCTCACCGCCACCGGCCATATGAAGGCGCCGTGGCTCCCGCCCGAGCTCGTCAACCACGGCAAGCCCATCGTCAGCCTCGGCAAGCTCGTGAAGTGGCTCGGCGCCATCGCGGAAGAGAAGGGCGTCAACATCTTCCCGGGCTTCGCGGGCGCGCAGCTCCTCTGGGAGGGCGACCGCTGCAACGGCGTGCGCGCCGGCGATAAGGGCATCGGCCGCGACGGTCAGCCCCGCGACAACTTCGAGCCCGGCATGGACCTCACCGCCAAGGTGACCATCCTCGGCGAGGGCCCCCGCGGCCACCTCTCCCGCCAGCTCATCGAGGCCCGCCAGCTCGACGCCGACTGCAACCCGATGGCCTACGAGCTTGGCGTGAAGGAGATCATCGAGCTCCCGCCGGGCACCGTCAAAGACGGCTTCTGCATGCACGCCCTCGGCTACCCGCTGGACACGGCCACCTATGGCGGCGCCTTCTTGTACAGCCTCGGCGGCGATCAGATGGCCATCGGCCAGATGGTAGCGTTGGACGCCAAGGATCCGCAGATGGACGTGCACCACCTGCTCCAGAAGCTCAAGCAGCACCCCTACATCAAGGGCATGCTCAAGGGCGGCAAGGTCATCAAGTACGGCGCCAAGGCCGTCACCTGCGGCGGCTGGGGCTCGGTGCCCAAGCTCTACACCGACGGCGCCATGATCGTCGGCGACTCCGCGAGCTTCCTCAACCCCATGCGCGTCAAGGGCATCCACCTGTCCATGAAGTCGGGCATGCTCGCCGCCGAGGCTGCGTTTGAGGCCATGGTGCGCGGCGACTCCTCCGAGGCGGTCCTCGCCACCTACAAGGAGCGCCTGGACGCCTCGTGGGTCAAGAAGGAGATGGAGCAGTCCAAGAACATGCACGCGGCCTTCCACGGCGGGCTCGTCGGCGGCGTCATGAAGTTTGGTCTGCAGTACCTCTTCGGCCCGGGCGCGTCGGTCACCCCCTTCAAGGCGGACTACGCCAACATCAAGAAGATGAGCGACTACTACAAGGGTCGCCCCGCGATCACGGAGAAGCTCGAGTACGACGGCACCTACCTCGTCGACAAGCTCACCGACGTCTTCCACTCGGGCACCACCCACGAGGAGCAGCAGCCCGCGCACCTCAAGATCGTGGACACCGAGGTCTGCGCGACCATCTGCAAGGAAGAGTACGGCAACCCGTGCACCAAGTTCTGCCCGGCGCAGGTCTACAACATGCGCGAGAACGAGGCCACCGGTCGCCTGGAGATGGAGGTCGACTTCGGCAACTGCGTGCACTGCAAGACCTGCGACATCCGCGATCCCTACCAGATCATCACGTGGGTCCCGCCCGAGGGCGGCAACGGCCCCGAGTTTGGCGTGATGTAGTGGGGGTGCTCGGCTTCTTCGCGCTCGCAGCGGCAAGTTTGGCCGCCGCGGCGCAAGGAGCCAGCATCGGTCGGCTGCTCCTGCCCTTCACGCCGCTGTGGTGCGCGCTGTGGATGGACCACGCGCTGTCCGTCGCGATTGTGTTGGGCTTCTCGCTGGCCCTCGTGGGCACGGTGGCGAACCAGCGCGCGCCGTGGAGCCGCTCCTCGGCCGAGCAGGCGCTGCTGTGGTTCGGACCGCTGTGCGCCTCGTTCTTGGGCCTCGCCGGTCACCTCGGCGCGCGGTTGGACGACGACGAGCGGCTCTGGCTGGTGATCACCGCCGCGTTCGCCTGCCTCGCCTTCGCGTGGGGCGTCGTCGCTTGGGCGCGCAGCGCGCCCGCGATTCGGCTCCGCCTCGGGCTGCAGCTCGTCGCGCAGCTCGCGCTCTACGCGCTCGGCGTCCTGGGATTGTTCGCGCTCGGGTAGCATGTCGCGCGCTGTCTCTCGGGCGGGACGACGGCGCGGCGACACGCTAATGGCCCTTGGGGAGGACTACATGGAAGAAACGGCGACGGGCGGGCTCCTTCAGAGCGTCATGACCCGGAAGTGGATCATCTTCGTCGCGCTCTTTGTCTCGGTGGTCCTGCTCGACCAAGTCACCAAGGCGTGGATCGTCACCAACGTCAGCTTTCGCGGCGGTGAGATCGAGGTCATCCCGCACTTCTTCAAGATCGTGCACGCCCAGAACCCGGGCGCCATGGCGGGCTTCCTCGGCGGCTTCGCCTACCGGCGCGTGCTCTTCCTCGCGTTCACCTGCGTCGCTATCTTCATGGTGGTGCAGATGATGGCGCAGCTGCCCAACCGCGAGCGCTACCAGAGCACGGCGCTCGGCCTCATCGCCGCGGGCGCGATCGGCAACGCCATCGACCGCGTGCACAAGGGCACCGTCACCGACTTCATCCACAACTACACGGACTCGCCCTCGGTGATGCACGCGATCGACACGATGAACGGCTACCTGCCAATTCGTATCCCCTACGCGTGGCCGACTTACAACGTGGCGGACATCTCCTTGGTGGTGGGCGTCTCGCTCTTCCTCGTCCACTACCTGTTCCTGGAGCCGAAGGCTGAGCCCGCCGAGGCCGAAGCAGCGTGAGCCCGAAGTGGAGGGTCTTCCTGGCCACTGTGCTCGCGGTCCTGGTGCTCGATCAGGCCACCAAGGCCTACGCTTACCTCAGCATCGCCTACATGAGCGGGCGGGTCACGGTGATCCCCGGCCTCTTTGACCTGGTGCACCGGCAGAACCCGGGCGCCACCATGGGCCTGCTCGCGGACTCGCCGCACCGCCTGGTGGTCTTCTACGCCTTCACCGCCGTCGCGGTGGTGCTCGCGGTGGGCTTTCAGTGGGTGCTCGAGCCCGCCGAGCGCTTCGTCAGCGCGATGTCGGGGATGATCCTCGGTGGTGCGCTGGGCAACCTCATCGATCGCGTCCACAAGGGCACGGTCACCGACCTCTTGCGCTTCTACACGGACGACCCCGACCGCGTCGCGTGGCTTCACCGCCACGGCCTGCCGCCGGAGTACCCCACCTTCAACGTCGCTGACGCGTCGCTGTTCGTGGGCGTGCTGCTCTTCGTGGCGCTGTACCCCTTCAGCGGCGCTCGCGCCGACGAGGACTGACGATGCACCCCATCCTGTTCACCATCGGAAGCTTCCAGCTCCACACCTATGGCGCGCTCGGCGCGCTCGGCTTCATGGCCGTCGTGTGGATCGCCATGTACCGCAGCCGCAAGATCGGCATCGATCCCGAGCGCGTCGTGGACGTGATCTTCTGGTCTTCGATCGTGGGTCTCGCGGGCTCGCGCGTCGTCTACATCTACCAGAACCCCACGCAGTTCCACGACCTGTGGACGATGCTCAACATCCGCACTGGCGGCCTGGTCTTTTACGGCGCGCTGCTCACGGGCCTCCCGGTGGGCGGCTTGCTCATGCTCCGTTACAAGCTGCCCTTTTACAAGCTGTGGGACATCTTCGCGACCGGCTTCCCGCTTGGCCACGCGATCACACGCCTAGGCTGCTTCTCCGCCGGTTGCTGCCACGGTCGCCCCACGGACGTGCCCTGGGCGGTCACCTTCGACGCCCCCGGCAGCGTCGCCGAGCTGCACGTCCCGGTCCACCCGACCCAGCTCTACGAGGCCGCCTACCTGCTCGTGATCTTCGGCCTCACCACCTGGTTCTACGGTCGCAAGCGCTTCGACGGCCAGGTCATGCTCTTGTACCTGTCCCTCTACGCCGTCGCGCGGTCGGTCAACGAGATCTACCGAGGCGACTCCACGCGCGGCTACTTCTTGGAGGGCCTGCTCGGCCAGACGTTGTCGTACTCGCAGGGCGTCTCCCTGGTCGTGGCCGTCGCCGCCTTCGCCATCTTCTTGGTCGGCGCGCGCAAGGCGGCGTCGAAGGGGACGCCGCCGCAACAGGGGACAGGAGGCTAGGTGTAACACCTAGGCGGGTGCGAGTAGCCCCATATCTTCGGCGTCGGAGAGAATGCGAGCTGGGAGATTTGGGGGGGGGGCATACCAGGGTTCTCGTCTGTTCAACGCGACGGAGGAGGCAGCGCGTGCCACAATCCACGCAGACCCGACATCGCCAAGGTCACCGACATCGCCAAGTCGTCTTTTAAGAGGAGCCAATGACTCTCGCGCCGTTGTCCAACGATGAACATGCTCTGTACCATCCGCTGAGCCGTCGGCCCCAAGCGAGTACGGTCAGCGTCAAACAGCTCGTGGAGAAGGTCCTTCGTGGGGAAGTACGCCTCCCGTCGTTTCAGCGCCCGCTTCGTTGGAGGGCGGACGATGTAGTAAGGCTCTTCGACAGCATCTGGCGCGGGTATCCGGTGGGTTCACTGCTCTTCTGGAGGCGGCCAGCGGGTGCCGAGGAGATCCGGGTCGGTGGAGCCAGCATGTCCGTGGGCGCGGTAGATGCTTGGTGGCTCGTAGATGGCCAGCAACGGACTACGGCGCTGGCTGCCTCGTTGAGCGAGCTGGAGCACGGCTCGGACAAGCGCTGGCAGGTGTACTTTAACCCTGAAGAAGGGGTGTTTCGGTCGGGCGATGTCGAGCCGCACCGAATCGGCACCGACGTTCCATTGACCGTGCTCGGAGATCTTCGTCGTCTCGGGCGATGGATTCGAGAGCAATCGCCCCCAGATCATCTCGTCCAATGCATAGAGGAGGCCCAACAGCGGATTTTGGACTACTCTATCCCAGTCTATATTGTGGAAACGGAGGAAGAAGGCGCACTCAGGGCCGCTTTTGCGAGGATGAATAGCACGGGGGCGCGAATGCGGGCCGATGAGGTGTTCCAAGCGCTCCTCGGCGCGCCATCCTCTTCCGAGCGGGCGGGGCTCGACCTAGACGCACTTCAGGAGGTGTGCGATGTCGACGGATTTGGTGAGCCTCCGCGTGCGGAGGTCCTCAAGGCTGTTCTCGCGATGAGTAATGTGGACCCTGCCAGCAGGCTTGAACGACTTGGCGATAAGGATGTATCCAGCTTTGTCGGGCGCGACGACGCGGAGGAGTCGCTGCGGGCCGCTGTTGGATTCCTTCAGAACGAGTGCGGGATACCACATGTGCGTCTCATTCCGTACCCCGTCGTGTTCGTGATCTTGGCTCGGTGGTTTCTCATTCACCCAAGCGCAGAAGGCCCCACACGCGACATGCTTGCGCGGTGGGTCTGGCGAGGTGTTGCCACGGGAGTGCACCAGCGCGCTGAGGTCTCAAAGATGCGTGAGCAGGTTCGCGCCATAGAGGGTGCGGACGCTCAGGCTTCGCTCGATCGCCTCTTTGCGCACGTTGGCGAGAACGGTCCCAGCGTGTGGTCCCTAGAACGCTTCAATCTCAAGAACGCGCGGAGTCGCGTCGAGGTGCTGGCGCTCTTGGCGGGGGAGCCTCGCGACCGGAGTGGCCGAGTGTCGCTCAAGGCGCTGCTTAGCAGCGGTCGCGTGGCGCGAGAGGTCTTTGCGCCCAAACGCCTGGCAGGTCTCGGCGACGAGGTTGTTGCTCTGTCACGTACAGCGGCAAACCGCGTCCTGCTCGACGCAACGCACACGGACCTTCAGTCGGAGTTGTGCAGGTGGGAGGTAGATACTGACGCCAACGCGCTCGCGTCACACCTCATCGACGGTGAGACGTTCGACGCGCTTCAGCGCCGCGACCCCGCGACGTTCCTTCGTCGGCGAAGTACCGCTATTCGCACGAGCGTGCAGAGTTTCGTGAATGACCACGCCGCGTGGACTGCTCCGTTGCTTCGGCCTCGCGGCTCGTACTTCGACGAGGAGGCATAGCGATGGCGAAGGCCTTAGCCCTCGCGGTTCGGGTGTCGGGCGCTCTGGTTGGCTACCTCGATCGGGAGCGTGAAGGGACTGTGCGGTTCGTTCCCGAGGAGTCGTGGCTCGCGAACCACATGTACCCGCGACTCGGGTACGGGTTCTTGATCGATCGGCGTGTCCGGCGATCGGGAACCGGCTTGCCGGCGTGGTTCGAGAACTTGCTTCCGGAGAGACGCAGTCCGCTTCGCCAGCGTGTCTGCCGTGACCTTGGGTTGAGGGACGGACAGTCCACCGCGCTGCTTCGCTCGCTGGGGCGTGTCCTGCCTGGAGCAGTGGAGGTGTTGGGGAACTCGGACGAAATTGAGGACGAGGACGGCCCGGGCGTCAGCCCTGGAGCGCTGAAGGTCTCGCTGGCGGGGATGCAGATCAAGCTGTCCATGGTGCTGTCCGACGACCGGCTCGCAGTTCCAGCGCGGTCCGACAGAGGCGATTGGATCGTGAAGCTTCCCGGAACGCGGTATCCAGACTTGCCCCAAGTGGAAGCCGCGACGCTCGGTTGGGCGAAACACGTGGGGCACGACGTCCCAGACGTCATGACGCCGGCGCTCGAATCGCTTGTGGGGCTGCCCGTAGACCTCACGCGTGGCCCACCGACGGTGTTCGCGATCCGTCGCTTTGACCGGGCTGCGGACGGCACCAGAGTCCACCAAGAGGACCTCGCGCAGGTGCTGGAGATCGAGCCTGAGCACAAGTACGGCAACACCGGTCCCGCCCGAACGAGCTACGACGGCGTCGGCAAGCTGGTGCTTGACGCATGCGGTTCAGCGCAAGCGGAAGAGTATGTCCGAAGGCTGGCGTTCGTTGTCGCAGCCGGAAATGGGGATGCGCACCTAAAGAATTGGTCATTTCAGTGGATAGAAGGGCACGAACGGCCGAGGCTTAGCCCATGCTACGACCTCGTGGCCGACATTTGTTGGCCGGAGTTCGGGTGGGAATCCAATGGTGGTCCTACGCTTGGCCTCGCGCTCGGACGATGCCGCGAGCTGGCGTCTCTTTCTACAGATGCTCTGGACTGCTTCGCCAAGCGAAGTGGCATCCAGAACGCGAAGGCCGTGTTTCTTGATGCGCTGGATAGGGCGCGCACCTCGTTCCGAGAAGTTGGCGCAACGTTTCCAGAGCGCATGCGGCGCGAGCTGCCAACGCACTGGGGAGCCGTACCACTGCTACGGGGTGTGGGTCCGCTTGAGTTGGAGTGATGGTTGAGGGACGCGGTCTACACGTACGCCCGCAGTCCAATCGCTCCGCCGCCCCCCTACAAATACCGCCGCCGCACCAACACCACGGCGGCGGCCAGCAGGGCGCCCAGCGGCACCAAGAAGACGGTGACGACCCAGAGCAGGGCCTCGTCCAAGGGGGAGACCTCCAGGCGGGCCTCGTCGGCGTCGGGGCGCTGGGCGAGCTGGGCGTCCTCTTCGAGCAGCCAAGCGAGGCTGTTGAGGAAGAGGTCCTGGTTGTTTCCGGTGGCGATGTAGCGGTTGGAGGCGAAGTCGGCGTCGCCGAAGACCACCAGGCGACCGCCGGCTTTGGGCGACAGGTTCGCCGGGACCGCGCGGCCGACGTCGTCCTCGGCGCTGGTGGCGTCGGGGTTCGGCAGCGCGACCTTCAGGGCTTCGGGGTCCTTGATGACGACGGCGGCGGCGACGGGCACGGGGCCGCGCAGGTCGGCCTCGGCGTCGTACTCGGGGGCGACCGCGAGGTTGGTGTCGGCCCAGGAGGCGTCGGTGCTGTGGATGAGCTCGGTCACCTTGCCGGCAGGGGCGTCGCGCAGGGCCTGCACCGAGCGGCTGATGCCGAGGGCGGCGATGGCGTGCAGCGGCGCGGTGATGGGGTGGTTGTTGTAGCTGTCCTCGGTGAGCAGGAGCACGGAGGGGTCGAGGTCGAGGAGGTGGGCGCCGGGGCTCGGGTCCCAGACCACGTCGCGGCCGACCAAGAGGCCGTAGCGCTCCAGGTCCTCAGCGAGGCCGGGGCTGTCGTCGCCCACGTCGAGCAGGGTGAGCACGCGGCCTCCCGCTGAGACGTAGCCCGCGAGCGCCTCGAGCTCGTAGGGGGCCCAGTCGAGGCGGGGGCGGGCGATGACGAGCGCCTCGCACAGGCTCGGCACGCCCTGGGTGGGGACCACGAGCTTTACGACCTTGGCGTTGCGGCCCTCGAACTTCACGACCGCGGCGCCGTAGCCCTCGCCGGTGGTGTCGTCGTCGGGGTCGACCTCGTCGTGGCCGACGGCCCAGCAGACCTGGTGGTCCTGGCCGGAGGTGAGGCGCACGAGGGCGTCGGCGATGGAGGCCTCGTCAAAGCGCGCCTCTAAGCGCTGAGTGCGCTCGCCGAGGGCGAAGACGACGGTGCCGTTCTCGGTGGTGATGGTGTAGCGCTGGGCGAGGAGCGGCTCTTGCAGGGGGTCGATCCACTGCACGCTGAGGTGGTCGCTCAAGGCGGCCATGGCGCGGATGCGCTCTTTGAACGCGGACTGCCCGGTGGAGCCCGCGCCGAAGAAGGCGTAGACCCGCACGTCGTCGGTCAGGCTGGTGACGATCTGGCGCGTGCTGTCGGCGAGGGTGAAGGCGCCGTCGCGGGTGAGGTCCCAGCGCTGCTCGTGCTTGCGCGCGAGGTGGTAGCCCCCGGCGGCGAGGGCGGCGGCGAGCAGGAGCAGCAGCGAGGAGCCGGCGCCGCCTTGGAAGGCGCGCGAGGAGGTGGTGTCGCGGTCGAGCAGGCCCCACGCGGCGAGCAGCAGGCCGGCGGCGACGCCCGCGCCCGTGGACAGCGGCGTGTACAAGCCGAGGCCGAAGCGCATCACCAGGAAGAGCAGCAAGGAGGCGAGGCCGAGCGCTGCGAGCGCCCAGGTGTAGCGAAGGAGGCGCTCCACGGTCAGCTCCAGCGGTGGCTGTCGACGCTCTGATGAGCGGCGAACAAGAAGAAGGCGATGGCGACGGCGAAGTAAGCGACGTCCGAGAGGTTCACGAGCCCGTGCGTGAGGTCGACGAGGTGCGGCGAGGGCGAGAGCTGCTGCCAGATCGAGGCCGGGTCATCGTCGACCGCGGTGAGCAGCCAGCTGCCGAGGGCGCCGGCGAAGGTGAGCACCATGGCGACCACCTGGCTCTCGGTGAGCGAGGAGAAGAAGGTGCCCATGGCCACGAGCAGGAGCGCGAGCAGCCAGAGCGCGAGCACCCCGCCGCCGATGACGCCGAGGTCCGGCCGCCCCCACAGCATGAGGCTGAGCGGGGCGTAGGCGGCCAAGCCGATGAGGACCGTCACAAAGCCGGCCGCCCCCGCGAACTTTCCGACCACAATCTGCGCGGTGGTGGCGGGGGAGGTGAGCAGCAGCTCGAAGGTGCGCTGGCGGTACTCCTCGGCGAACAAGCGCATGGAGATCGCGGGCACGAGCAGCAGCAGGATGACGGCGTTCGTCTGCATCACCGGGGCCACGAGCGAGAGCCCGAGCGAGGCCTGCTCGGCGGCGTAGGGGTTGTCGAGGAGGTTCGCCATCTGCTCGACGTACATCGAGAAGCTCGCGGACCACACCAGCCCGGTGAGGAAGAGGTAGCCGGTGAGCACCAGCCAGCCGGTGGCCGTGTTGAAGGTGGCGCGCAGCTCGCGCCCCGCGATGGCGAGGATCAAGCGGCACCCCCCGGGGTGGTCTGGGTGAGCTGGAGGTAGACGTCCTCCAGGCGACCGCTGGCGGAGAGCTCCAGCAGGCCGAAGGGCACAGCGACGGCGGCGACGGCGGCGCGGCAGTCGTCGGAGCTGCGCACCTCGAAGGCGCCGTCGGGCAGGAGGCGGACCTCGGTGACGGTGGGCAAGGCGGAGAGCGCCTCAGCGAGGCCCTCGGGCGCAGCGACCCGCAGGCGCGCGCCCTGCTTGCGCGCCGTGAGCGCCTGCATGCTGTCCTCGGCGACCAAGCGCCCCTGGAACAGGATGAGCACGCGGCTGCATAGCGCCTCGATCTCGGGAAGGACGTGGGTGGAGAGCACGATGGTGGTGTCGCCCGCCGCCAGCTCTTGGATGAGCGTTCGAATCTCGACGCGCTGGGCGGGGTCGAGGCCGGAGACCGGCTCGTCGAGCAGCAGCAGCTTGGGGCGGTGTACGAGCGCCTGCGCGATGCCGACGCGCTGTCGGTAGCCCTTCGACAGGTGGCCGATCAGCCGCCCGCCCACGGGGCCGAGGCCGACGCGCTCCAAGACCCGCTCCGCCTCGGCGCGCGGGTCCTTCACCTGCCGAAGCCGCCCAGCGAAGCGCAGGTAGTCGCGCACGGTCATGTCCGTGTACAGCGGCGGCACCTCGGGCAGGTAGCCGACCACGCTGCGCACGCCGCGCGGATCCTTGGCCACGTCGATGCCCGCCACGCGCGCGCTCCCCGACGTCGCCGCGAGCGCGCCCACCAACATGCGCATCGTGGTGGTCTTGCCCGCGCCATTCGGCCCGAGGAAACCGACGATATCGCCGGGCGCCACCGTGAAGCTGAGCCCGTCGACCGCTCGCGTGTGGCCATAGGCTCGCGTGAGCTCGCGCGCTTCGATCATGCACTTCCCTCCACAGGACGGTGCTGCCTATGACGCGCGAACCTAGGCGGCGAGTCCCGTTGCGTCGCGCCCGCGCTACGGTTGGCTGACCGGCGCTGAGATGGCGGTGGGCGCTGCTGCGTTGGCGTTGCGCACGAACTTGACGCCCGCCGCGAGGGCGAGCACGCCGACGAGGGCCACCAGCATGCCGATGAACAGGTAGGGCGTCCAGGACAGGAGGTGGTTGCCGCGCGGGCGCGGGCCGCTGCCGGTGAGCTGGCCGGTGACCTCGCGCAGGAACTCGCCCTCCATCGAGTCCTCGTGGGTGGCGTCCTCCGGGGTGATGCGCGGTCGGGACTCGTAGATGGGCAGGACGGTGGTGCGCGCGAAGACGTCGAGGCCGATGCGGCGCGGCTCCTCTAGGGCGAAGAGCAGGTGCTCCAGCTCGCGGGCGACGTCCAGCGCGGTCGGGCGCTCTTTTCGGTCGTAGGCGCACATGCGGCGGACCAGGTTGCGTAGGTCTTCTTCGCCGGAGCCCTGCATGCCCTCGACGCGCAGGTATTGCAGCTGGCGGGTGAGGGCCTTGCCGTGGTTCACAGGGTTGATCGACAGGGTCATGGTGCGGCCGGTGAGCAGCTCGAAGAGCGACATGCCGGTGGAGTAGATGTCGACCGCCGGGCTGTCCGAGATGCCGTCCAGGCGCTCCGGGGCCATGTACGGGCGCGAGCCCATGACCACGGACTCGGTCTCCGCTTCGCGGCCTTCAAACTCGCCCTTGGCGATGCCGAAGTCCACGACCTTCACCTCGCCGTGCACCGAGAGCATGACGTTGGACGGCTTCATGTCGCGGTGGATGACGCGCATCGGGCGGCCGTCTTCTGTGGAGGTCTCGTTGTAGGCGACGTGCAGCGCCAGGCAGCTCTGGCGCACGACCTCGATGGCGATGGCGGGCGGCAGGCCGTCCTTGAAGCGCATGAGGAGCTGGTCGAGGGAGACGCCCTGCACGTGCTCCATGACCACGACCGGACGACCGCCTACGTCCATCAGCCGCTCGACGCGCACGATGTTCGGGTGGCTGATGCGGCTGAGCAGCCGCGCTTCATCGCGCGTGCGGTTCAGGATCTTCTGGTTGCTCGTGTAGGCGCCCTTGAGGATCTTGAGCGCGACCTTGCGGCGCAACGGATCGCCGTTCACGCGCGCGACGCAGACGGTGCCGAACGATCCCTCGCCCAGGATCTCCAAGATTTCGAAAGGCCCTGCTGAGCGGCTCACTGCGTCCTCGGTATCAGCACGAGTATAGCAGGGCGGGGGGGCCTGGTATGGCGCTGCTTGACGCTATCTTCGCGTTACAGTAGCGTGAGCGGTTTGTCCGTAGGCGTCCCAGCACGCGATGAGCGCCTGCTGACCTGGAGAAGAGTCCAAGGCGGCCGTCACGCTCAGGTCAAGCAGGCCGTCGCCGTCGAGGTCCGCGCCGCCGTCGGTCTGCTTGAGGTCGCGCCCGCCGCTGCTGACGCCGAGCTCGCCGCTGGCAGAGCACGCGCCAAAGCTGCCCTGGCCGGGGTCGACCTGGAGCTGCATGGCTGCACCGGGGCCGATCTCGGCGGTGTAAGCCAAGAAGAGGGGCGGGCCTACGACAAGGATCGCGGCGCTGCGCAGCTCTGCGCCGACGGTCGCCGCGAGCACGGCGGGGCCTGCGGTGTCCGCGGACCACGTGGTGACCCAGTGCGCGTCGCCGTCGTCGCCGAGCGCGAGCGTGCCCTCGGTGGCCTCGGCGCTGCCGCCAGCGCTGCTCACGTGCGCGATGAGGCCGGCCGCCTCGGGGTTGGCGCGCAGGTCCACCGCCGCGCTCGCGCTGCCGTCGGCCGGCAGGTAGGTGCGGCCGCCGGGCAGGGCGAGCTCGACGCTCAGGCGGTTGAGGTGGGGCGGGTCGCGCGGCAGGTCTACGGTGAGCGTGGTGAGCAGGCCGCGGTCGACGCAGACGTCGCTCGTGGTGATTTCCAGGACGGCGGTGGTGCCGTCGCTGAGGGCGAGGAGCTCCCTGGCGCTCAGCGAGGCGGACCAGGCGCTGTAGTTGAAGCCGTCGGGCGTGGCGGGCTGCTCGCCGACCCACACGCCGCGCATCGCGAGGGCGTCGGGGTGCAGCGCGGTGCCGCGCACGTTCAGGCTGCCGTCGTCGAGCAGGGTGGCGGTGGCGTCACCCGTGATGGCGCCTACGGTGCTGCAGTCGGGGGCCTGCGGCGGGGTGACGCAAGCGAGCGCGAGGGCGAGCAGGTGCATCAACGCTCACCCCAGCGCGGCGTGGCGGTGATCGTGAGGCCGAGGCCGAGGCCGAGGTGCTCGATGACGGGCAGCGCGCCGTCGCCCACGGGCTGGCCGAGGGCGGCGCCCTCTGCGAGGCGCGTGACCTGGCGGGCGGTGGCGGTCAGGCCGGTCGCGAAGCCGCGCGTCCACTCCAGCTCAGCGCCCGCGTGCAGCGAGGTGACGAGCGAGGTGCCGCCGCCGTGCGTGGGCACGCCCAGGCCGAGGATGGGCGCGAGGCAGCGGGTCCAGCGGTCGCAGCGGTCGCCGCGCGGCGAGAGGTAGGGCGCGTAGCCCACGAACAGGTCGAGGTCGGCGGGGGGCGCCGAGCTGAGGGCGAGCTCCGCTTGGCCGCTCTGCGGTGCGGTGTAGCTGCTGAAGTGCTGGTCGACGGCGTCGCCGAACATGGCGACGGCGCCGACGCGGAGCGCGCCGACGCGGTAGGCGCCGTCCGAGCTGGTGCGCACGGGGCGCGGCGCGGGCTCGCGGGTGGGGCGCGGCGCGCGGGGGATCGGCGTCGGCGCTGCGTCTTGGGCGCGTGGCAGGGGTGCCGCCGCGGCGGGGGCAGGCGCAGGCGCGACGGGGGCGGGCGCTGGCGCGACCGGCGGCGGTGGTTGGGTGGAGGGCGTCGGCACGAGGATCGCGGTCGGCATGCTGCCTCCGGCCACCTTCCAGGCCTCGACGCCGCTCTCGCGCTGGCCGTACACAAAGGAGCCCTCGCCGGAGCGCAAGGCGGAGGCGACCCCGGGCGGCACCGGCCCGGTCCACGTCACCCAGCCGCTTGTGTAGCGATCGTAGCCGGCCCAAGCCGACGGCCCTTCGGGGAGCTGCAGCTCTGGGCCGATGAGGCCGCGGCTGTCGATGACGCTCCACTTGAGCGGCAGGGCCTTGCCGTCGATGGAGACGACGACGGTGCGGGGCTGGGTGTTGCGCCAGAGCTTGGGGCACTGTCGGCCAGGGAGCTGCACAATGCGGTCAGCTTCCACGCCGAGGCGGCAGGCCTCGTCCGTCTCCACCGCGCCGCCGGTGGTGGACATCCACACCAGCTTGGCGCGCTGCGGACCCGTCGGCAGGCCCGCGTGGGGGGGCAAGGCGATCGCGCCAGCGGCGAGGTCAAAGGGGGTGAGGGCGGCGGGCTCGGCGGCGGCGGTGGTCGCGAGCAGCCCGAGGGCGAGCAAGAGAGTGGTGCGCTTCATGCCCCTCCGTGTACCGCGCTCGCGGAAGTCTTCGCAAGGATGTACACAGCCTTCGTGGATGACGCCTCCGTGTACCGTGAATAGGGTCTGTGCCCGTGTGGAGGTGTGCGTGTCTGTTCCGCCCTTTGTTGAGCGCCTCGCGCAGGTTCGGCTCGCCCTCGATCGCACGGCGCTCACCACGCTGCAGCTCAACCTCGGCAAGCGCTGCAACCAGGCCTGCACGCACTGTCATGTCGCGGCGGGCCCCAAGCGCACCGAGGTCATGGAGGCGGACACCGTCGAGCGCTTGATCGAGCTCCTCGCGGCGGCTCCGAGCGTGCGGACGGTGGACCTCACCGGCGGCGCCCCGGAGCTCAACCCCTCCTTCCGCCACCTCGTGCGCTCGGCGCGCGCGCTCGGGCGCGAGGTGATCAACCGCTGCAACCTCACGGTGCTGCTGGAGCCGGGCCAAGAGGACACCGCGGCCTTCTTCGCCGAGCAGGGCGTGCACGTGGTGGCGTCGATGCCCTGCTACACCCAGAAGAACGTCGACAAGCAGCGCGGCAAGGGCGTGTTCGACGGCAGCTTAGAGGGCCTGCGGCGCTTGAACGCGCTCGGCTACGGCGTGCCTGGCACGGGCTTGATCCTCGACCTCGTCTACAACCCGGGCGGCGCCTTCTTGCCCGGCTCGCAGGTGTCGCTCGAAACGGACTATCGCCGGCGTTTGTTCGAGGACTTCGGCCTGGTCTTCAGCCAGCTCCTCACGATCACGAACATGCCGATCGCGCGCTTCGCGGACGGCCTGGAGCGCAGCGGGCAGCTCGACAGCTACCGCCAGCTGCTCTCCGACAGCTTCAACCCCTCGGCGGCGCGCGCGGTCATGTGCCGCAGCCTGGTGAGCGTGAGCTGGGACGGGCGCTTGTACGACTGCGACTTCAACCAGATGCTGGAGCTCCCCGAGCCCAGCGGTCGAACGATCTGGGACCTTCAAAGCCTCGAAGCGCTGAACGCTGGGCCGATCGCCCTCGCCGATCACTGCTACGGCTGCACCGCGGGATGTGGCAGCTCTTGTGGCGGCGCGCTCGACGAAGCGGCGGCTTGACGCGGCGCGTGGTGCGAAAACATCGGGCATGCTGTAAGGGAAGGGGACACTCCCGCGTTCCCCTGGCGAACACGGAGGACTCCTCACCGTGATGAACACGCCCCCCGACGAGCAGGCCCGCGCCCTAGCGGCTTGGCTAGACGGGCCCGCCGACGCACCCCCGCCGACGGAGCTCGACGGCGAAGTGGCTGAAGCGATCGGCGTCTTTCATCCCGACCGCGTCCCAGCGCCTGAGCTCGACCTCGACGCGCTGCTGGACTCACTCTCAGCGGGACCGCTGGCTGCTGAGCGCGGCCATGTGGTCGCCTTCCCCACACGTCCTCGCTGGGGGCGCTGGGTGACCGGCGGCGGCTCGCTGCTCGCTATGGCGGCCGCGACGCTGCTCATGGTGCGCACGGTGGGTGCGCCCGAGCTGACCGACGCCGCGATGCTCGCCAAGGAGGAGGCCCCCGCGCAACCGTCTGTCGCCGAGGGCGCGGGCCGCAGGAAGGGCGAGGCTGCCAAGAAGGCGACGGCGCGCGAGGAGCTCGCGGACGGCCGCACCGAAGCCAAGGAGGACGCCACTGGGCTCGGCGGGCTGCTCGTCGCCGACGCTGACGCTCCTGCGCCCCCGCCTCCGCCGATGGCGCGCCCCGCCCGCGGCGCTCCGCCGCTCAGCGAGCCCGTGGCCGCCGCCCCGGCCAAGCCCAGCGCGGCGCCCGCTCCGGCGTCCCCCCCGCCCGCCGCCACGGCTCCCGCGGACTACGCACAGCAGCGCCAAGCCAGCGATGGCGGCGCTGCGCCATCGTTCGCGGACGACGCCGTCGCCGAGGCCGAGGCGCCCGTCGCCGTCGCCACCAGCAGCCGCGCGGCGCCGATGCCAGCGAACCCGCTGCGCAAGCTGCACCAGCTCGCCGACCAGCGCAGCTACCCAGCGTTTCACCGGCTCGCCAAGCAGACGCTCGCGGCGGGGCACCTCACGCAGCCCCAGCTCATCGAGCTCTTGGAGCTCCAGGGCGACGTGTATGACGCTGAGGGCCGCACCGCCGAAGCGCAGGCGGCCCGCGCCCAAGCCACGGCCCTGCGCTAGCGCAGCAGCTCGCGCGCGCTTCGGAGCCAGCGCCGCCGGCTGAACAGCAGCACCGCGATCAGCAGCAGCCCGAGCGAGACGCGCCGCGCCGCCGTGCTCGACGCGCACATCACCGGGCCAGTCGCCGCGAGAGCGGGGGAGGACAGGAGCAACAGTGAGGCGGTGAGCGCGCGCGTGAACAGAGAAGACCTCGACGCATTCACTGTGTCCTGTCGGCGCAGAGGCTTCACTTACGGGCGATGACAGCGCGGGCGGGCCCTTCAGCGCGGGACGCAGCGGCCGTTCCCGAATAGGGTCCGCGTTGCGTTCGCCGCGCGCGTCGCCATCCGGAAAGGCTCATGGAACAGTTCGAGGTCCTACAAGCAGCGTTCTCCGCCCTCGGGCGTGCTTTGCTCGTCCTGGATGACGACTTCGTGGTCGTGTGGGCCAGCCGCAGCTTGGAGGCGCTCGTGTGCCCCGGCGCTGCGGAGCGGGTGATCGGTCGGCCGGCGAGCGATCTCCTCGGTCGCGAGCTGTTCGCGCCGGGCAACAGCGTCTGGGAGGCCGTGCGCGAGGTCGGTCGCGACGAAGGTCGGCGCGCCTTCTTGACCTGCCCCGAGCTCGGCTCGCGCCTGGTCTCGGTGACGGTCGCCGCGCTTCAGGAGGATCAACGGTCGCTCTTCGCGCGCAACGCGACCTACCTCGTCGTCATGCGCCCCGCCGAGGACGACCACGTCTTGCTGCAGCGTGGCGCCGCGAACATGGGCTTCGTCGCGCGCTCGCCGGCGATGCTCGCGCTCGTGCACACCATCGAGCAGATGCAGCACAGCCAGGTGAACGTGCTCATCACCGGGGAGAGCGGCACCGGCAAGGAGGTCGTGGCGCGCGCGATTCACGCGGGTGCAGATCGCCCTCCGTCAGGCAGGCGCGGCGAAGACCATCGAAGTGAGCTGAATAATCGCATGCGACATCCATTGTCGGAATGTGCCCGCGGCGCTGTCGCTGGGTGAGTCGCCCGGT
>Ga0100377_1000083_pt1 | contig 72056 bp, 56 predicted proteins | sample CryGeymeta201501_FD_83664 | JGI IMG/M metagenome (GOLD analysis project Ga0100377, IMG submission 83664) | Groundwater microbial communities from Crystal Geyser aquifers in Utah, USA - Crystal Geyser metaG 2015-01 | ecosystem: Environmental > Aquatic > Deep subsurface > Groundwater | place: USA... | reverse complement strand
GGTCCGGGGGCGGCTCGCCCCCGGCCGCCGGAGGCACCGTGCCTCCGGCGGCCAGGGGGCAGCGCCCCCTGGACCCCATTTTTTCCGCCTGCCAAATAGACCACTTATTTCTAAACGAGCCCTTATCTCGTAGAACGGTGTTCAGCGATTGCCGGCTCGGCCGACGGCGGCGTCTTCGCGCCGTGGACGGATCGGCAACACATTGTCGTCGGCCGGCTCAGGGCTCCTCATGGAGGTGTCCCTCGACCGGCAGCCGCAGGGTGAACGTGCTGCCGCGCCCGGCTTCGCTGTGGATGCGCAGCGTGCCGCCGAGCCGCTCCACGAATGCTCGACACAGCGCCAGCCCCAGCCCCGCGCCTTGCCGGTTGGCGTTGGTGGAGGCCCGCGTGTAGGGCAGGAAGATCAGCGCCTGCTCACTCTTCGGCACGCCGATGCCCGTGTCCTGGACCGCGAACTCGACCCAGCCCGGGTTCGGGTGGGAGAGGTGCAGCGCCACCGAGCCCTGGTCGGTGTACTTGACCGCGTTCCCGAGCAGGTTGACGAGGATCTGCTCAAGCCGCAGTTCGGCCGAGACGATCTCGAGCGTCGTGGTGTCGTCCTCGAAGCGCACCTGCAGCTCGAGGCCCTTGTTGCCGCTCTCGATCTGTACCGTTGCCATGGCGCGCCGGGCGACGTCCGCGAGCGGGAAGCGGGTGAGGTTCGGACGCACCTTGCGGTCGCGGGCGCGGGCGTAGTCGAGGATGTCACCGACCATCTCCAGCACGCCGCGTGCGCGGTGGTGGATGCCCTGCAGCGCCTGCAGCTGGCGCTCACCGACCGGGCCGTGGATGCCGAGCTGGATCAGCTCCACGTGGCCGAGGATCGCGCTGAGCGGCGTCCGCATGTCGTGCACGAGCATGGCGAGGTGGTGCTGCTGGAGGCCGCGCTCAGCCCGCACCTCGCTCAAGGCGTTGGCCAGCCGCGCGTTCTGCTCGATCAGGCTGAAGGTGGCCTCCCGCTCGGCGTCCCCGGCGAACAGACCGCGCTGCTGAAGCCCGACGACCGCGAGCGACCCGACCGCCTTGACGAGCTGAGCGACAAAGTCCTCGGTCTGCTTCCAGCCAGCGACGGCGCTCGGGATGGACGCCGTGAGCTCCTGGGCCCAGGCCTCGTCGCAGCGCAGCTCGGAGGCAAGGACGTCTGTCGTGTGGATGTCGGCCGGATGGAGCAGGCCCGTGACGACGGCCAGCGCGAGGCGCGGCTCGGGCGTGGAGATCGGGACGACCACCAGCGCATCTGTGGCGACGGGGCACCCGTGCGCCGCCGTCGCGGGGGCCGTGGAGCTGGTCGCAGCGATCGCGCTCTGCTGGGCGTGGAACAAGCAGATTGGCTGGACGCCTGCGGCGTCGAGCTTGAGCGCCAGGTCGCAGAGCGGCTGGAGGCGGTCGGTCCTGTTGGCGCTGCACGCCACTTGGACGGCGAGCGGGCCGTCCTCCAGCGCCAGGACCGCGAACAGGCGGGCGCAGGAGCCGGTCAAGTTGGAGATCTGCGTCAGCGCCTCATCCAGCTCCGGGAGCCGGAGCGCGGTGGTGAGCGCGTTGGAGGGTGCGTTCAGGTCTCCGAGCTCGGAGGAACCGATGAGCCTGGCGAGCCACTGCACGGTGCGTCTCTCCGGATGCTGGAACGAGGCTGCGTCGGGGTGCGAGGCACGGCCGCCGTCGAGCACGGCGGCCTTTTCTCCCATGACGAGTCATGGTACACCCTTGCGGCCCTTGGCGCCGCTACCATGGCGCACCATAGAGAGCGGAGTCAAGCTGCCGCTGTCGCTTTGCGAACGCAGCTCACCGCCTGGAGAAGGACGAAAGGACGCAGAACGATGGCTAAGATCAAGCTGGATAAAATCCGTAACATCGGGATTATGGCCCACATCGACGCGGGCAAGACCACGGTGACCGAGCGCATCCTGTTCTACACCGGCGTGACCCACAAGATCGGTGAGGTCCACGACGGCGAGACCGAGATGGACTGGATGCCGCAGGAGCGGGAGAAGGGGATCACGATCACGTCCGCCGTCACCCAGTTCCAGTGGTGCGGCCACGAGTTTCACCTCATCGACACCCCCGGCCACGTGGACTTCACCGTCGAGGTGGAGCGCTCGCTGCGCGTGCTCGATGGCGTTGTCGCCCTCTACGACGGCGTCCATGGTGTCGAGCCCCAGAGCGAGACCGTTTGGCGGCAGGCCAATCGCTACAAGGTGCCGCGCCTGGCGTTCATCAACAAGATGGATCGTGTGGGGGCGAACTTCTGGCGCTCGGTCGAGATGATCCGGGACCGCCTCAAGGGCAACCCCATCGCCATCCAGATCCCCATCGGCGCCGAGGGCGACTTCGTCGGCTGCATCGATCTGGTCGAGATGAAGGCCTGGTACTTCGCCGACGACGACCGTGGCTGGGAGCCCGTCGTCGACGACATTCCCGACGACCTCGCCGAGGCCGCCCACGAGGCGCGCGAGGGCATGCTCGACGGCCTGTCGATGCTCGACGACGACGTCGCGACCGCCTACCTCGAGGACGGCAACGTCCCGGTCGAGCTCATCAAGTCCGCGCTGCGCAGCGCGACCATCTCGCTGCGCGCCGTCCCGGTCTTGTGCGGTACAGGCCTGAGAGATAAGGGGATTCAGCCGCTGCTCAACGCCGCCGCCGACTACCTCCCCTCACCCCTCGACGTGCCCGCCGTCCAGGGGACCCATCCTCGCACCGGTGAGCTGGTCGAGCGCGCCCCCGACCCCAGGGGCCACTTCAGCGCGCTGGCCTTCAAGGTCCAGATGATCGAGGGGCGCAAGATCGTCTACCTCCGCATCTACTCAGGCACCCTCAAGGAGGGCGACAAGCTCCTCAACGTCGGCGGCGGACAGGAGGAGCGGGTCAGCCGGATCTTCCAGATGCACTCCAATCAGCGCAAGCCGACCGACCAGGCCAGCGCCGGCTACATCGTCGCCGTGCCGGGGCTGAAGTACGCCTTCACCGGCGACACGCTCACCGATCCGGCCTGGCCCATCCTGCTGGAGTCGATCGACGCCAAGAACCCCGTCATCGGCATGGCGATCGAGGTCGACAAGCGCGGGGACCGCGACAAGCTCCTCGAGGTCCTGGCCAAGTTCGCCGCCGAGGACCCCACCTTCCTCTTCCGCGAGGACGAGGGGACGGGCGAGATCATCGTGCGCGGCATGGGCGAGCTGCACCTGGAGATCATCATCGACCGCATCAAGCGGGAGTACAACATCGAGGTCCGCGTCGGCGCGCCCAACGTCGTCCACAGGGAGACCATCCAGGGCAACGCCGACGGCCAGGGCCAGTTCCACCGCCAGACCGAGGGCGAGGAGATCTTCGGCGACGTCACGGTGCGCGTCAGCCCCACCGCCCGCGGCACCGGCCGTCAGCTCGAGCTGGGCTCCCACCTCGACGCCACCACGCTCCCGAAGGGGCTCGCCGACCTCCTCCTGGCCGGCGCCGCCGACGGCCTGGCCAGCGGTCCGCTGCTCGGCGAGTCGGTCGAGGACGCCCGGGTCACCATCACCTCGGCCAACCTGCCCGACGTGCTGCCGAAGTCCCTCATCGGCTACCGCATCGCCGCCGGCATCGCCGTCCGCGACGCGCTCGGCCGGGCCACCCCCGCTGTGCTCGAGCCGCTGATGGCCGTGGAGATCGTCGTGCCCGAGGAGCACCTCGGCGATGTCATCGGGGACCTGTCGCAGCGCAACGGACGGATCGAGGAGATCGACGATGAGGGCGGCGCCAAGATCGTTCGGTCTCGCGTGGCCCTGCGCCGCATGTTTGGCTACTCCACCGCCCTGCGCTCGATGACCCAGGGCCGCGGCGTGTTCACGATGTCGTTTGATGCGTTCGACACCCTGGATGGGTGAGCGTCACAGACGGCGGCAGTTGGTGCCGGCCGTATTCGGCCAAGGTTCGGTCGCCTCATCTGAGGCGCTGCATGCCAGGGCTCAGTGCCGCGCCGCAGGCGCGGCCAGCCGCGCGGTCACCTCAGCGGCCAGCGCCCGATAGGCCTGGGCGCCTCGGCTGTCCTTCTTCAGCTCGAAGACCGGGCAGCCCTCGAGCTGCGCCTTGGCGATGTCCGTGGACACCCCGATCTCCGTCTCCAGCAGCACGCTGCCGTACCGCTCGGTCAGCACGTCGCCGATGGCGCCGTTGACGGTCTGGTTGCGCCGATCGACCCGTGTGCGCAGCAGGCCGAGCAGCCCGAGGCCGGGGTTGAGCGTGTCCCGCACCGTCTCCATCGCGTCCAGCAGGGCCTCGATGCCATCGAGGCTCAGCAGGCTCAGGTCGCCGGGCACGAGCAGCAGATCGGCGGCGACCAGCGCGTTGACGGTCAGGCTGCCGAGGTTCGGCGGGCAGTCGATCACGATCACGTCGAAGTGGGTCCGGGCCACCTCGAGCGCCTTGCGCAGCAGCAGCTCCTTGCCGATGCGCGAGGCCATGATGGATTCGGTCGTGTTCAGCTCGCGGTCGCTCGGCACGATCCACAGCCCATCGAGCCGCGTGCGCTGGGCGATCTCGTAGACGTCGCGCTTCTTGCCGAGGAGGATGGCGCCGAGGGTGTCCTGGGTGATCGGGGCGAACAGCTGCCGGAGGCTCATGGCGACGTGGCCCTGGGCGTCCATGTCGATCAGCAGGACCTTCTTGCCGCTGTCGAGGGCGAGGCCGGCCGCGAGGTGAACCGCCGTGGTCGTCTTGCCCACGCCGCCCTTCTGGGCGGTGACGGCGATGACGCGGGCGTGCCGCTCGCCGCGGGCGAGGCCAGGACGCGAGACAAAACGTCGAAGTCCGGAGAGCGCGTCGATCATCTTGGGGGTTCCGCTTGTTGCTCGATGCAACCGCGCCCCTACCGCGCTCCTGCGGTGGAGGAGGGGAGGTTGCCATCCATGGCTTGAAGCTACCGTCACGTGCCGGTACCCGCGGCATCCTGCTGCGGTGTACGGTGAGTGTATGTGGATGGCGGGGGTCGGCAAGAAAATGCAGGAGTTTTCTGGTGCACACGACGCGACTGATCCATGCCCTCCTGGGTGCGTTTGTCCTCACCCCTGTCGCCTGCCGGTCGGAGACGCCTCCTATCCCGTCACCGCCGCCCTCGGTGGCCACGCCCTGGCTCAAGGGGCAGCTCCACGCCCACACCTCCAGCTCGGGTGACAGCGACACCGCGCCCGCCGACGTCCTTCGCTGGTACAAGGCGCACGGCTTCGACTTCGTCGTGTTGACCGATCACAACGTGGTGACGGCCGCTCCGTCGGCCCCAGGGATCCTGGCGATCCCCGGCGTGGAGATCACCCAGAACCTCCGACGGTGCGATCCCTCGCCCGACCCCGGTCACCAGTGCCTGATCCACCTCAACGCCCTGTTTGTGCCGGCCACCGCCGCCGGACCCATCGCCGTGGGCTCCGAGGAGGGCGCCACGCGCACTGCCATCCTCGACGAGGGCCTCCGGGCGGGCCACCACCTCACCGGTCTCCTTCAGCTCAACCACCCCAACTTCCACCTCGCCGAGGACGCCAGCCTCATCCGTCACGCTGCCGCTCACGGCGTGATGCTGCTGGAGATCGCCAACGAGGCCTGGGACTCCAACAACGACGGCGGCCCTGACCACCCCTCCACCGAGGAGCTCTGGAACGCCGCCCTCGACGGCGGCGCCCACCTCTTCGGCACGGCCACCGACGATGCCCACCACTACGACGACGCCTCGACGATCGATCGCCCGTTCGTGGGCGATCGCGGCTACGTGATGGTCCAGGCCGCCCGTGACCCGGCGGCCATCCGCGCCGCCATCGCCCGCGGCGACTTCTACGCCACCAACGGCGTCCTGCTGGCGGCGGTCGAGCGATCGGCCGACGCGATCGGCGCCACGCTGGCGGACACCGAGCGCGAAGACGCAGAGTTCGTGGTCATCGGCGCCGGGGGCAGGGAGCGGGTGAGGAGGGTGGGGCGTGGCGCCCGGTTCGCGCTCGCCGACCTCGACAGCCCGTGGGTGCGGCTGGAGGTGCGGCGGCGCGATGGGAAGAAGGCGTGGGCACAGCCTGTCTGGAGGCCGTGACCACCGGAAGCGCTCAGCGGCGCAGCGCCACCGCGCCGCCGATCAGGGCGATCAGCGCGAGCAGGGCCAGCGGCGACACCGGGGTGGTCCGGGCGGGCGTGGTGCAGCCACACGCCTCGTCACCGGGCGGCGTCGCGGTCGGAGCGCCCGTGGTGCCGTTGTTGGTGCCGTTGTTGGTGCCGTTGTTGGCGCCGTTGTTCGTGGCATTGTTGCCACCGTTGTTGGCGCCGTTGTTGGCGCCGTTGTTGGCACCGTTGTTGGCACCGTTGTTGGCACCGTTGTTCACGCCGTTGTTCGCCGCGACCGCCTCGCACTGGCCCGAGTCGGGGTTGCAGATGGGCATGGTGGTGTCGCGGCAGTGGTTGTCGGCGCGGCAGCGGGGCACGCAGCCGTTGCGGCCGCCGATGTCGAGGCAGAGGTAGCCGTCGCGGCAGTCGCCGTTGTTGGAGCAGTTCTTGAAGCAGTAGTTGGCGTCGAAGGCCAGCCCGCAGAAGCCGTCGCTGCCGCAGTCGGCGTCGCCAGCGCAGTCACCCTTGCCGCAGTAGCCGCCCTCGAAGGCCGGGTCCTGGGGGCCACGGACGCACTCGAGGGTGGCCTTGCAGTCGGCGTCGCTGCCGCAGGGGTCGCCGAGGGGGCGGCCGTTGTCGGCGCAGTCGGTGTCGGCGGCGTCGACCTGGCCGTCGCAGTCGTTGTCGATGGTGTCGGCGCAGATCTCGATGGCGGGGCGGACGTCGTTGCGGCACTGGCCCCAGGCGTTGTTGGCGCAGCGACGGACACCGTCGGTGCAAGCGCCGATGCCGCGGGTGGCCTCAGGGCCGCCGTAGCAGGGCTCGGTGTCGTTGTCCATGCAGACGATCATGCCGCAGGCGGTGAACTCGCCCCAGTCGCAGGTGTCGTTGCACATGCGCTGCTGGGTGCCACCGGTGCAGTTGGCCTCCTCCACGGCGCCCGGGGCGCAGTCGCCCTCCATGGTGCAGCCGCCGGCGGTGCCCCACTCGCACGCGTCCGTGCAGGTCGTGATGGCCGTTCCGCAGTTGCCGCAGCCCGCCGTCATCTCCTCGCCCGGTGCGCACGTGCCCTCGCTGGTGCACTCGGCGTAGGGGCCCCAGCGGCCGTTGGGGTCGCAGGTGCGGGTCTGGGTGCCGCAGTTGCCGCAGGTGCGGTCCTCGGTGTTGCCCGAGACGCAGTCGGCCGCCAGCGTGTCCACGGTCAGGATCAGCTCGTAGAAGTTGAAGTCGTTGCTGACGCGCGGCGAGGTCCGGACGAGGTACGTGCCGGCCTCCACGCGGTCGACGACGAGGGAGCCGCCGGCGTCGTTGTCCGTCACGGCGCCGAGCTGGGTGACGGCGGAGTCGAAGAAGGTCATGTCGATGGCGCCGACCGTGTTCCGGTACTCGATCTCGACCGAGACGCGGCTGGGCTGGGTGAGCGTGACGCTGTACCAGTCCTGATCACGCGAGATCAGGTCGGCGTTGCGGCCAAGCGCCAGGGGCGTGACCTGGCTGCTCGTGTCGTTGGGCTCCTTGCTGTCGTCGTTGACAACCTCAAGGTCGAGGTTGGCGGTCTGGGGCCGATCGTATCGGCAGAGGCCGCAGGTCGCGTCCTTGGTGACCTTCGCCTCGGCGTAGATCTCCATGAAGTCGCCGGGGTCGTCGTCCGGGAAGACCGCCGAGCAGTCGAAGGTCTGATCGACGGCGCCACCGCCGGTGATGTCAATCGTGTGGCTCCAGATCAGGTCGTCCCCGATCGTGTCGTCCTCGTAGACCCAGATCTCGATCTTGTCGCCCGCCGCGAACGCGTCGTCGCTGGCCGTGTCACGGATACGAACTTCGCACCAGCTCTTGCCATCGAGCTCAATGGCCTGATTCAACACACGGAGCGTGATCGTCGCGTCAGTGTCCGTATCCGACGCGGTTTGCACAGAGGGGAAGGCGTAGGCCGTGGCGCAGGTCACCACGATCATCGCAAACATGAACAAGGCTGAACGTTTTTTCATGGGCGGTCTCCGAAGGTGCGCCAGTTGAAGTGCCAGAAGGCAACCCAGGGTAGGAGCAGAACGCGATGACGTCAATGGATGGACCCGAAGCCCTCGACGACGGCGAGGACGGCGGCGCTCTCCAGAAGGTGCTTCAGGCCGCCGGCCTGGGCACGCGGCGGCAGCTTCAGGGGTGGATCGCCGATGGCCGCGTGGCCGTCAACGGTGTCGTGGTCACCCGCTACGCGGAGCCCGTCGAGCCCACGGACGTCGTCACCGTCGATGACGAGGTCATCGTCGGGGCCGCTGCGCCCATCGTCTACCTGATGCACAAGCCCAAGAAGCACCTGACGATGCTGGTCGACCCCGAGGGCAAGCCGGCGCTGGCGCCCTACCTGCCGGCCTCGGCCCCCTTCGTCTTCCCTGTCGGCCGCCTTGACTACAACTCCGAGGGAGCGCTGCTGTTCACCAACGACGGCGGCCTCGCCCGCCGCATCCTCCACCCCGACTGGACCCTGCCCAAGTGGTACGCCCTCAAGCTCCGCGGTGAGTGGTCCGACGACCACCCCGGCCTGTGCCGCATGCGTGAGGGCATGACGCTGGCCAGCGGCGAGTCCTACCTCCCGGCCGACGTCGAGGCGGGCGAGTCCCGCAGCCGGGCCACCTGGGTCCACATCACCATCACCGAAGGCAAGCACCGCCAGCTGCGGAAGATGTGCGCCGAGGCCGGCTTCCAGGTCGTCAAGCTCCGCCGCATGGCCGTCGGCCCCGTGATGCTCGGCGAGCTGAACCCCCGCTGCGTGCGCGAGGTCATCGGCCTCGAGCGCGACGCCCTCTACCGCGCCGTCGGCCTCGCGCCGCCACGCACCCCCTGACCCCCGGCATCGCCATGGACACCGAGACCTCCGAACGTCTCCTCGACCCCCACGCAGCCCACCGCGCCCGCATGGTCGCCGAACAGCTCGCTGCGCGCGACATCACCGACCCCCTCGTCCTGGCCGCCATGGGCGAGGTGCCGCGCCACGCCTTCATCCCTGTCGGCTTTCGCCGCTACGCCTACCGCGACCACCCTGTCCCCATCGGCTGGGACCAGACCATCTCCCAGCCCTGGATCGTCGCCCTCATGACCCAGCTCGCCCGGCTCCACCCCGGCGACCGCGTCCTCGAGGTCGGCACCGGCTCTGGCTACCAGACCGCCATACTCGCCGAGATCGGCGTCCAGGTATACACCATCGAGATCGTTGATGAGCTCGCCGATCGCGCAGCGACGACCCTCAAGAGCCTGGGCTATGTGGTGCACGCCCGCGTCGGTGACGGCTACCAGGGCTGGCCAGAATACGCCCCCTTCGACGCCATCCTCGTCACCGCCGCCCCCGCCCACGTCCCCCCACCCCTCCTCGAACAGCTCGCCCCCGGTGGCCGCCTCATCATCCCCGTCGGCGGCGACGAGCAGGCCCTCAAGGTCATCGTCCGCACCGCCGAGGGGTTCGCCGAGGCCGACGTCGTCGCGGTTCGGTTCGTGCCGATGACGGGGGAGGCGGCGGAGGAGTGAGGTCGTGGCGGCTCCCCCGACGCTGCCCGAGCGCGCTTCGCGCTCGGGCAGCGTCGACCCCTCGTGAACGAGGGGTGATCGGGCCCTCTCTTGAACCAAGGTTGGTAATTCACGAACGATAGGAACAAGTCGCGGGTTGTTCGCGCTTGGTCTCTACGGATCCATCAGGTCACGGGGATCTGGCGAGCTCGTGTTCCGCGCGCCTCGACCGTGAGTGCGCCCGAGCACACCTCGTGGCGGGGCGCTGCCCACCAGGTTCCCGGACATCGCCGCGCCCGCGAAGCCAGGAGCAGATCATTCATGTTCAGCAGCGTGAGAAGCTCGGCCTTGAATGGGGTCATGGTCGGCGGCGCGATGGGTGCCCTCGTCGTCATCTGGGAGCTCGCCGGTCTGGGCTCATGGGACATGCTGCCTGTGGTGTGGAGCTTCCTGCTCCTCGTGGCGAGCGTGGCAGCGTCACTCGCGTTGCCCTTCCAGGCGGTGCGTGCGCGAGCGGCGCGCTTCATCGTCTTCGCCCTGATCGTTGTCGTGTTCTCCGTCGCCTCCATCGTGTTGAGCTGGCCTGCACGCGCCCTGGCGTTCTCGTGGCTCGCCGAGCGGTCGGAGCCGCTCGTGATGGCGATCTCGAGGTACGAGGACGCCCACGGCTATCCCCCCGCCACGCTCGAGGCGCTCGTCCCTGACGAGCTCGACGAGGTCCCATGGACGAAGATGCCGGCCTATCCCGACTACGCATACGAGATCTACGCCCCATCACCGGTCGGGAAGCTCTACTGGTACGACCTCGGTGACCGCAATGGTCAGCCGGCGGGCGAGCGGTCGGCACAGCCGGACGCTGCTCCAGAACACGCCGTCCTCGTCGTGCAGACCGACCGGAATGGCGTGGTCTTTGAGGCGCGGGCCGATGGCCTCCCCATCCTCCCCGACGCGAGGCCGTTCGATCGGCGGGCGTGGGCCGATGGCATGGGGCGGATGCAGATGGCAGCCGATCTCATCGCGACCGTCGCCCTGCAGGACGAGTCCTTGCCCGCCGTCATCTACGCGCTCGGTCCTCCCGACGGCGAGCGCGAGCTGATCGGCCCCGCCTGGAGGCTCTCCGTTCCCTGCTCGGTGGGCCTGTTGAACTGGGACGAGTTCGTCTTCCGCCCGAACGGCCCGGGTCAGGTGCGCTCCCATGGCGCGGTGGCACCACCCGTTGGGACGTGGGTGTACATCCACGAGTAGCTCGGTCGGCCGGTTCGTTCGACCGTCTTCGTGGGCTCCGTCGCCTTCGTCCCGTCAGCACCAGTTAGCGACCTCGACGGATGCTGCGGTGAGCCGCTCACGGGCGTCCTGGCTCCACATGCTACAGCCCACACAAACTGCGATTGACAAGCGGCCTTCGGCGAGTTACCGCTCACCCGTTCAGCGATGGAGGGTGTCGATGACGCGACTGTTCTACGACCTTTGGGGCAAGCGGTTCTGGAGCGCGGTGTTGGACGAGCAGGACCTCGAGCTGGAGGCGCGCGAGTTGCCTCCAGGCCCCCGCACGCTATTCTTGCGGTTGATGGCCAAGGGCAACATCCTCCTCAACGCCCTGGCCGACATTCACGCCCTGCCCGACGACGCCCTCGTCCGGCAGGTCGCGCTGCCCATCCTGGTCGCTTTCAGGACCGACCTCCTCGAACGGCGGCTGGTCGCCGACGACCCGCGCCACCAGGACACGGAGACGCTCATGAACATCCTCGAGAGAGGCCGGAAGATCCTCGACGACATCACCACGAAGGCCCACGCCGAGGGCGAGGCGCTGACCCTGGGCGGTGTTCTCGCTCGCCGCCTCGGTCGCCCCCTCACGGAGGCGGAGCAGCACTCGCTCGGGGCCTGGGTCGCGAGCACGGACATCGACCACGCCATCGACGAGGTCTTCGAGCTGGGTGACAGTGACGAGGCCGCGCAGTGGCTTGAGCGACTGGTCGCCGACTGAGCGGAGTCGGCGCGGTGGACGGGGTGTCTCAGGCGTGGGAGCAGGCCTCGAACGGTGGGTTGGGGTGGTTCGGAGGAGCTCCCCCGCCGCTGCAACCGAGCGCGAAGCGCGCTCGGGCAGCGTCGACCCCTCGTGAACGAGGGGTGCTCGGGCCCTCTCATGATCCACGGCCTGTGGTTCACGTGTCGAGGCACGATGGAGGTTTCAACCGCGCTGAAACGGATTCATGTTTGGTTTCAGATGCTTGCGGATCAGTCGCGGACTGGCTCGTCCCGTTCTGACCGCCTGCCCGCCGCAAATCTCCGACCGTGCATCAAGACGTGAACCCAAAGCCGTGGGTAGACAGAGGGCCCGAGGCCCCCTCGTTCACGAGGGGTCGACGCTGCCCGAGCGCGCTTCGCGCTCGGTTGCAGCGGCGGGGGAGCTCCTCCGAGCTACCCCTCCCCATCCTCACCCCTCCCCGAGCGCCTCTAGCGTACCGAAGAACGCCTCGGCGTGGTCGGCGTGCCAGGTGCGGGCGTGGGTGAGTCGGGAGGCGACGGCGGTGAGGGGGGCGGTGGTGTCGGGGAGGTCGGTGGCGAGGGCGGAGGGGAGGGTGCCGGCGGCGACCTCGGCGGCGACCTGGCGGTAGGCGTCGCGGAAGGGGGTGCCGGCGGCGACGAGCTCGAGGGCGCGGTGGGTGGCGTAGAGCTCGGGGGTGCAGGCGGCCAGGGCGCGGTCGGCGTTGACGGTGAGGTGGGCCAGGACGTGGCCGACGATCTGGATGACGGCGCGGCCGGCCTGGACGCCGCGCAGGAGGGGGGCCTTGAGGAGCTGGAAGTCGCGGTGGTAGCCGCCGGGCATGCCGGCGGGGAGGCTCATGACCTCGAAGAGGGCGGCGTGGATGCCGTGGACGTGGCCGCGGACGAGCTCCATGACGTCGGGATTCTTCTTCTGGGGCATGATGGAGCTGCCGGTGGTGAAGGCGTCGGGGAGGGCGAGCCAGCCGAAGTGGGGGTTGACGTAGAGGACGATGTCGGCGGCCAGTCGGCTGCAGGTGGTGGCGAGCTGGGCGAAGGCGAACAGGACGCTGGCCTCGCCCTTGCCGCGGCCGGCCTGGACGGCGGTGACGGGCTCGACGGGGCGGGAGAAGGCGAGGCGGGTGGCCGTGCTGGCGCGGTCGAGGGGGGCGAGGCGGGCGGGCATGCCGTAGCCGGCGGCGCTGCCGAGGGGGCAGGCGTCGGTGGCCTCGAAGGCGGCGCGCAGGAGGTGGGCGTCGTCGAGGAGGAGGGCGCCGTAGCCGAGGGCCCAGAGGCCGAAGGTGGAGGGCATGGCGGGCTGGAGGTGGGTCATGCCGGGCAGGGGGCGGTCGGCGTGGGCCGCGGCGAAGGCGGAGGCGGCGTTGACGGCGGTGAGGAGCTCGGCGTGGGCCTCGAGGAGCTGGGTGCGCATCCAGAGGGCGACGTCGGTGGCGACCTGATCGTTGCGGGAGCGGGCGGTGTGGACGCGCTTGGCGGGGGTGCCGAGGCGCTCGGTCATCTTGCGCTCGACGGCGCTGTGGATGTCCTCGTCCTGCGGCTCGGGGCGCAGCTCGCCAGCGCGGGCGAGGGCGAGGAGGCGGACGAGCTCGGCGGTGAGGGTGTGGGCGTCGTCGGGGGTGAGCAGGCCGGCGTCGAGGAGGGTGCGGACGTGGGCGAGGCTGCCCTGGACGTCCTGCACGGCGAGGTGGGCGTCGATGTCACGGTCGTCGCCGACGGTGAACACGGCGATCTGGTCGTCGATCGCGGCGCCTTTGTCCCAGAGGGTCTTCATGGCGGGGTCATCCGGCGAGGAAGGTGGAGGCGGCTTGACGGTAGAGGTGGACGGCGGCGAGGACGTCGGCGATGGCCACGGACTCGTTGGGGGTGTGGGAGCGCTCGCTGTTGCCGGGGCCGATCTTGATGGCGTCGGTGCCGGCGAGGTGGACCCAGTCGCTCATGGTGGGGGAGCCGAACAGGGTGAGCTCGGGTCGGGCGGCGCGGAGAGCGGCGACGATGGGGCTGTTGACGCCGGTCTCGACGGGGCGCAGGCGCGTGGAGCGGAGGTTGAGGGTGGCCTCGGTGGTGGCGTCGAGGATGGCGTGGAGCTCGTCGGCGGTGTAGCTGGGGGTGTAGCGGACGTCGATGGTGTAGTCGCAGCGGTCGGGGATGACGTTGTGGCGGTCGCCGCCCTTGAGGACGGTGACGTTGACGGACGAGGCGCCGAGGAAGGGGTGGACGCGGTCGAGCGTGAGGCCGTGGAGGGCGAGGATGTCGCGGGCGGCGATGGTGAGGGCGTTGATCCCTTGGCGGGCGCGGGCGGCGTGGGCGGTGCGGCCGTGGGCGGTGCCCTCGACGACCATCAGGCCGCTCTGGGCGACCGCCGCGTCGAGCGCGGTGGGCTCGCCGACCAGCGCCGCGTCGATGGGGCCGAGCTCGCCGACGATCTTCTCGAGGCCGCCGTGCCCGACCTCCTCCATCACGGTGGCGGCGAACAGGAGGGTGCCGCGGGGCAGGCCGGCGCGGGCGATGGCGACGGCGGCGCAGGCCATGGCGGCGACCGAGGCCTTGGCGTCGCCGGAGCCGAGGCCGACGAGGCGGCCGTCGGCGACGAAGGGCGTCCAGGGGTCGGACTCCCAGCCGTCGCGGGCGGGCACGGTGTCGAGGTGGGAGTTGAGCAGGAGGGTGGGGCCGGGCTCGGCGCCTTCGACGCGGACCACGACGTTGTCGCCATCGAGGCGGCTGGAGGCGAGGCCGTGGTCGGCCAGCCAGCTCTGCAGAAGATCGGCGGCGGCGGTCTCGTCGCGGCTGATGCTCGGGGTGGCGACGAGCTGGTGGAGGAGCTCGAGGGCGTCGGGGGTCACTGCCGGCCCTCGTGCTTGTCGGCCACGACGAGGGTGCCGCAGCCTTCATTGGTGAAGACCTCCAGGAGCAGCGCCGAGGGGGCGAAGGCGCTGATGATGTGCACCTTGTTGATGCCGCCGGCCAGGGCGCGGAGCGCCGAGGTGATCTTCGGCTTCATGCCGCCGGCGATGGCGCCGGAGGTCATCATGGCCTCGAGGTCGGTGCGGTCGCAGTAGGAGATGAGCGAGGAAGGGTCGGAGGGGTCGCCGAGGAGGCCCTGCTTGTCGGTCATCAGGAAGAGCTTGTCGGCGCCGACGGCGATGGCGATGCGCTCGGCCATGGTGTCGGCGTTTACGTTGAGCAGCTCACCGGAGGTCGTCGAGGCGAGGGAGCAGACGACGGGGACGAAGCCGGCGGCGGTCAGGGTGGTCAGGACGGCCGGGTGGATGGCCTTGATGTCGCCGACGTGGCCGAAGTCGACGCTCTGGGTCTGGCCGTCGTCGCCCTGGATGTCGACGCGGGGGCGCCGGGTGGCCTCGACGAGGCCGGCGTCGCCGCCGCTGAGCCCGACGGCGAGCGCGCTGCACTGGCGCATGGCCGAGACGAGGTCGGCGTTGAGCTTGCCGCGGAACATCATCTTGGCCATCTCGAGCGTCTCGTTGTCGGTCACCCGACGGCCGGCGACGATGTTTTGCTGGACGCCGAGGCGATCGGCCAGCTCGTTCATCTGCGGGCCGCCGCCGTGCACGACGACGATGTTGACGCCGACGTTGTGGAGCAGGGTAATGTCCTCGGCGAGGGACTTGAGGGCCTCGGGCTGCATGAAGATCCGCCCGCCGAGCTTGATGACGAAGGTCTTGCCGCGGTGCTTCTGAATGTACGGCAGGGCTTGTTTGAGGTTGCTGACGCGATCCATGGGGCGGCCCTCCAGGGCCCGGGGAGAGACAGAAGCGGCGCCGAGGTGTCGGCGCCGCTTGTGTGATGGGGTCGGCGGTGTTGAGGGGGCGCTGGACGGTCGTTGGCTAGCGCATCATCTCGAGCAGGAGGGCCATCTGGCCCCACATGCGGTTCTCGGCCTGCTGCTGGACGATGGAGGCCTTGGAGTCGAGCACGGCGTCGGTGACGACGACGTTGCGGCGGACGGGCAGGCAGTGCATGAAGGCGGCGTCGTCGGTGCGCTCCATGTGCTCGGCGCCGACGGTCCAGTCGCCGAACCGCGCGTTGCGGGCGGAGCCGGCGGCGGCGTCGCCGTAGTCCAGGGGGGAGCCCCAGGCCTTGGCGTAGATGATGTGGGCGCCGTCCATGCCGGCGTTCAGGTCGTCGGTCACCGTGAGCGAGCCGCCGGTCTCGACGCTCAGGGCGCGGGCGTGCTCCATGATCGGGGCGTGCAGCTCGTAGCCCTCGGGGTGGGCGACGGTGACGTGCATGCCGAGGCGCGCCGCGGCGAGCAGGGCGGAGTGGGGCACGGCGACGCCGCACATCTTGGGGTGGGTGGCCCAGGCGAGGGTGAACTTCTTGCCCTTGGGCGCGCCGCCGAAGTGCTCGTGCATGGTCAGGCCGTCGGCCAGGGCCTGGCAGGGGTGGTAGACGGCGCTCTCGAGGCTGATGACGGGCTTGGGGCTGTGCTTGGCGACCTGGAGCACGGGCGCATCGCCCATGTCCGCGGCGAAGTCCAGCATGGGCGCGAACGCGCGGATGCCGAGGGCGTCGCTGTAGCCGGCCAGCGCGCCGGCGGCCTCCTTGATGTGCTCGGCGGCGCCGCCGTTCATGACGACGTTGTCGCCGAACTCCATGGCCCAGGAGCCCGCGCCGGGGTTCAGGGTGACCATGTGGCCGCCGAGGCGGGCCATGGCGGCCTCGAAGCTGGTGCGCGTGCGCAGCGACGGGTTGAGGAAGACGCCGGTGAAGACCTTTCCGGCCAGGGGGCGGGCGCGGAACCAGGCCTGGGGGCGGCTCTTGAGGTCGAGCGCGAGCTTGATGAGCGTGTCGTAGAACTCCGGGCCACCCTCGAAGCCCGAGATGTACTGGGTCACGGGGGGCGTGGAGGAGGGGGTGAAGGAGATCTCGGCTTCGGTGTGCGCGGTCATGGTGGGTGTCTCCTGCGGGCGCGGCCCGACGATCAGGGGAGGCTCGGTGGGAGCAGCAAGCCGCTGGTCTCCGGCAGCCCGAGCATGAGGTTCATATTCTGGATCGCCTGGCCAGCGGCACCCTTGATGGTGTTGTCGATGGCGCAGGCGATGACAAGCTCCCGGTCGCCCACCATAACCCCGATGTCCGCGAAGTTCGAGCCCACGACGTGGTTCAGCTCCGGGGAGCCTTCGGTGACGCGGACAAAGGCGGCGTCGGCGTAGGCGGCGGAGATGGCGTCGGCGAGCGCGTCAGGCGCGTCGGTCTGGACGACGGTGGTGGCGAAGATGCCGTGGGTCATGGGCGCCGAGGCTGGCACGAAGGAGAGCTTCGTCTCGCCCCCGAGCTGCGCGAGCATCCCCGTGATCTCAGGAACATGCTGATGTGAAAGGACTTTATAGAGCTTGTAGTTGCTCGCCCGCGAGGGGTGGTGCGTGCCGGCGGCGGGCTTGTTGCCCGAGCCGGTGCTGCCCGTCGCGGCCACCACGGTGACCTGCGCCGGCAGCAGCCCGCGCGCGGCCAGCGGCGCCAGCGTCAGCCCGATGGCTGTGGCGAAGCAGCCCGGGTTGGCCACGTGCTGCGACGCCATGATGCCCTCCCGCATCCACTCGCTCAGCCCATATACGAACCGCGGCAGCAGCGCCGCGGCCGTGTGGGGCGCCTTGTAGTGCGCGGTGTAGACCGCCGGATCGCTCAGCCGGAAGTCCCCGGACATGTCGATGACCTTCGCGCCGCTGATCGGCGCGCCGTCGGCGTCGAACAGCGAGGCGACGGCCTCCTGGCTCGTGCCGTGGGGCAGCGCCAGGAACACCACGTCCACGTCCTGCGCGATGGCCGGCACGTCTGGCGCTGACACGTGCAGCCGGGTCAGCTTGCCAAAGTGCGGCCACATCGCCGTCAGCGGCTGGTCCACCTGACCGCGCGAGGCCACCACCGTGAGCTCCACCGACGGATGCCCCAGCAGCAGCCGGATCAGCTCCCCGCCGACGTATCCGCTCGCGCCGACGACGGCGGCCTTCAGGGGGCGATCAGGCGTGTGCATGGGTCGTGTCTCCGTCGTGGGCGATCGGCCTCGGCGGCGTCACCTTGCGCTGAACCCGCTCGAGCGCCTCCAGCACGGCGTCCCCGAGCTGCTTGCTCTGCGATTTGGCGTTGTGGGCGCCGATCCCGAACCGGTTGGCGATGGCGTTGATGCCCACCGCGTTGTCTGTGACCGGCCCGCTGAACACGTCGGGCTGGCACTCCAGCTCCGTGGCGAACACACCGACGGCCCCGTACGCGCCGACCGGGTCCGCCGCGCAGCACACATGGACGGCCCGAATCGCCCGCACGTCCTCGGCGGTCAGGATGCTCAGCACCCCGTACTCACCGAGCAGCCCATCGCCCAGCTCGGCCACGATCACGTCGGGGCGCTCGGGGTTGGGCCGCGCCAGCGCCGCCAGCACCGCGCGCGCGGCCGGCAACGCCGTCAGCGCCGTGGTCGACGGGATGCCCGCGTCCACGAAGGTGAGGGCCTGCGAGGCGCCGCAGTCCAGCATCGCCATCGTGTCCTTGGCGGCGGCCACGCCGGTGAGCTTGGCCACCACGACCTTCTTGCCAGCGCCGACCAGCGCCCGCACGATCTTGACCGCCGCCAGCGTCTTGCCCGAGTTCATGCACGTCCCGGAGACGAAGATCACCGGCGGGATGTTCGGGTCGAGCGCCGCGACGGGCTCGAGCGCCGACATCGACAAGTGGGCGGGCACGCCCTGCCGCGAGTCCACCACCGGGAAGGCCAGCACCGCCCCGAGGACCTCGAGGCGGATGGGCGGCCCGACCTGGGCGTGGCTGGAGGTGCAGCGCCCGATGACCCCACCCAGGTTCAGCAGGTGCAGCTCGTCGCCCACCCGGATCGACGCCGGCACCTCGCCAGCGTGCCCATGGAGGGCCTTGCGGCTGCCCAGCACCCCGGCGATCACGTCGCCGGGGTAGAGCTTGACCATGCGGCAGGTGCGGTCCTCCAGCTCGTCGTACAGCGGGCTGACCTCGAGGACGCGCACGGCGACCACGTAGCCCGGGGCGGCGACGATCTCGGCGGACAGCAGGGCCTCACTGGCCACGGACAGCCGCCGCAAGCTGCTCGCGATCTTGTCGATGTGGACGCGCTTCATGGGGTGGCCGTCTCAAGGGTGGAGGCGCCAACGGTCGCCGCGTCGTCGTGCATCATGGCGGCCATCGCCGTGTCGCCCTTCATCCGCGCCTTCATCGCCAACAGCGACTGGGTGCCGAAGATCTGACAGAACCCGCGGGCATCGGCGCCCGTCCACAGCGTGTTGCGCTCACCGTAGGTGCCCGCCGCCGCCGACATCATCGAGTACGGCGACCGCACCCCGACCACCGCCAGCGTCCCCTGACACACCTTCACCTTCACCTCGCCGATCACCGTCTGCTGCGAGCTGTCGATGAAGGCCTCCAGATCACGCATGACCGGATCGAAGTACTGGGCCTCGTGCAGCAGCATCCCATAAAAGGAGGCGATCTGGTCCTTCCAGTGGGCCTGCCACCGGGTCAGCACCAGCTTCTCCAGCTCCCGATGGGCGTCGACCAGGATGGCCGCCGCCGGCGCCTCGAAGGCGATCCGGCCCTTGATGCCGAGGATGGTGTCACCCACGTGCATCCCGCGCCCGACCCCGTGAGCGCCGCCCACCGCGTTGAGCTTGTGCACCAGCTCGACCCCGTTCAGCTCCTCGCCGTCCACCGTCACCGGCACGCCGTTCTCAAAGCCGATGGTGAGGACCTGGCCCTCAGCCGGCGCGCTCTGCGGCGCCACCGTCCACTCCCAGGCGTGCTCGGGGATGATCTCCCAGCTGTCGTGGGTCTCCTTGCCGCCGATCGTGACGCCCCACAGGCCCTCGTTGACCGAGTAGTCCGTCGTGGCGGCGTCGATGTGCACGCCGCGCTCGGCCAGATAGGCCGAGGAGTCGACGCGGGACCAGCCCTCGTCGCGGACGGGGGTCAGGATGGTCATCTCGGGGCAGAGGGCGCGCAGCGCGACGTCGAACCGGATCTGGTCGTTGCCCGCGCCGGTCGAGCCGTGGGCGATCGCCGTAGCGCCGACCTCGCGGGCCACCGCCGCCACGACCTTGGCCTGCACGACGCGCTCGGCGCCGACGCACAGCGGGTAGGCGTGGCCGCGCTTGACGTTGCCCTTGACCAGATAGCTGATGTGGTCGTCGAAGACGGACTGGGTCCCATCGTACGTGATGTGTCGCACCGAGCCGAGCGCCTCGGCGCGGCTGGCGATGTGGGCGAGCTGCTCCGCATCGAAGCCGCCGGTGTCGACGGTGACCGTCACGACGTCATAGTTGAACTTCTCCTGGAGGTACAGGAGGCAGAAAGAGGTATCAAGGCCTCCAGAGAAGGCCAGCACGACCGTGCTCTTCATGGTCGGACTCCATGGTGGGGCCGCTTCGGGCCCGTTCTTGATGTGAGAGAAAAGTATAATTGTATCAGGTGGTTGCGGTCGTCGGTGGACCGCGCCGGGCTCGCACTCTCAGGAGCGCATCACGTCGAGCCCGGCGCCCACGCGGAGGCGCTGCACGATCATGAGCGTGCCTTCTCTCGACGTCGTGGCGACGAACACCGTGTCGTCGCCCGCGATCGTGCCCGCGACCCCATCCCACCCCGAATGATCGATCATCGCTGCTACGAGCTGGGCCGTCGCCGTCAAGGTCTTGACCACGACCATGTGGTCGCCCGCCGCCGTAGCCGCGACGATGTGCCGCAGCGCAGGCGCCTGCCGTCCGACCATCGAGGGCGACGGGATCACATAGATGCCGTCCTCCTTCTGAAGGCCCAGCTCCTTGATGTCCCGTGACACGCTCGACTGGGTCACCTCGATGCCGTTGGCCTCGAGCGCCTCCACAAGCTCCCCCTGGGTGCGGAACTGCCCCTGAGCGACGAGGGTCTTGATGGCGCCGAGCCGTTGTTGGCGTGTCATCGAGAGGCTCTTGGGGCGAAGTGCAAACAGTTGCATGTTATCCAGCCATGGTGAATGGGCCATACGCATATGCTGCATGGATGCAGCATCTTGCGTGGAGTGACTGCATAGTATGCTGAGCGGGGGTGGGTCAAGCAGAAAGTGATGCGCCGTGTATTTTTCCTCGCCGCGGGGGTGTTACCTGGGCGGAGGCCGGTATGGCGGAGCATCAGGGCGGAGCGGGGGAGGGCGCGTCAGGGGAGGAGTGCATATCTGGTGAATATGTGGCCCATCATGCAACGAGGATGCAACCTCGCGCCATGTCTCCGGCGCCTGTAACGCACGCGGCGAAGGCCGCACAAGGGGTCGTGACGACGCGCAGGCGTACTACGGAGGTCGCGCCCATGAAGATCCGGTTCCGACAAGGCGAATCCCTGGCCTCTCACTGTCAAGTCCACGTCTCGGGCCACCGCCATCCGCTCGCAGCAGACGCCGAGGGCCAGGTCGAGGTCTCCCTCCAGACCGGCCCCGCGCTGCTGGAGGTCGTTCATCACGACGCGCGCTTCGAGGTCGCCCTGGAGATCCCCGACCTCGCCCAGCGCGCCGACGCCCTCCTCGAGGTCGACCTGCGCACGGGCGCCGACAGCATCGGGCGCTTCGCCCTGATCACCACCGGTGGGGTGCACGTGCGGCAGACCGGGGGCGAGCGGCGCGTCCTGCGCGGGCGCTACGAGATCCGGGAGCTGGTCGGCGAGGGCGGGATGGGGCGGGTGTACCGGGCACGGGACCTGGATCTGGGGAGGGAGGTCGCGATCAAGGTGCTGTCGGCCGAGCTCGCGGCGTTCGAGGAGGCCCGGGAGATCTTCGCCGCTGAGGCGCGCTCGCTCGCTGGCGTCAACCACCCGAACCTCATCGCCGTCTACGATGTCTTTCGCGAGGACGACCAGGCCGCGATGGTCATGGAGTTCGTGCGCGGTCGGACCGTGGAGGCCATGCTCGGCGACGAACGCGGCGGGCTGGCCCTGGACGACGCCCTCGACATCACCGCCCAGCTCCTCGTCGCGCTCGCCTACCTGCAGGAGCGCGGCGTCGTGCATCGCGACATCAAGCCCTCCAACATGATGGTGGACGAGCAGGGCCAGCTCCGCCTGATGGACTTCGGGCTGGCCCGCTCGCTGGATGCGATGATGGTGCGGGGCACCCGCGTCCGCGGAACGCCCGCCTACATGGCGCCCGAGCAGGTGCTCGGTGACGAGCTGTCACCGGCCACCGACCTGTACGGCGCGTGCGCCACGCTCTTCGAGGTGTTCACCGGCCGGCTGCCCTTCGAGTCCGGCGACATCGCCTACCACCACGTGCACGTCGAGCCGCCCGACCCGCGCCCCCTCCGGCCCGAGCTCCCCGAGGCCATCGCCACGTTGATCGTCGGTGGCATGGCCAAGGTGCCCTCGCGCCGGCCGGGGCCGCTGATCGAGCTCGTCGCCGCGGTCGCGGCGTTGATCGAGGCGCGCGGGCAGCGGTTGCCGTCCAGCGTGCAGCGCGCCTTGAACGCCGGGGAGCCGCGAACCAGCGGCCCGATCCTCTCCGCGCCTCGCGAGCTGCTGGCCGCTGCGCCCGCCCTGGTGCGCACGGCGGACTTTCCTTCGAGCCCCACGCCGTCGAGGCCGCGTCGCGCCGGGTGGGCTGTGGGCGTCGCCGCGATGCTCCTCGGGCTCGTCGCCGCCGTGGTCGGGCTCGCAGAGCTCCTCGTATCGTCCGCTGAGCCTGCGCCGCCCCGTGTGATCGAGGCGGTCCAGGCACCCGACCTGGTCCCCGAGCCCCACGCCGTATCGACCACGCTCCGCGAACCTCAGGAGGCCTCGCCCGCGCCGGTGGTCGCTCCCGCGGGGCCGCCTGCGGACCCTCCTTTCGAGATCGTTGACGCGGAGCCCGCCAGGGAGGACCTCGCGGCGTCAGAGACGCCGCTCGACCTGCCCACAGCGGCCCCACGGCCTCGCGCAGCGGCTTCGCTGCGAGCTGGAGGAGGCGCCCTTGCCCCTTCAGAGGTCGCCGCGGCCCCCGCGCCCGACGCCGCGCCCGACGGACCGCCCACGGACTCGCCGGCCGAAGTGGCCCCCGATGCGCCCCCCGCCCCCGTCCCGGCCCCGACGGCCTCAGCGCCCCCCCTGTTCGTCGCGCCGCCGCCCGAGGCGGCCCCAATACCTGCGCCGTCGCCCTCTCCAGGCCCGTCCGCGCTCCCAGCCCCAGTGCCAGCATCCGCCGCCCCCGCCGAGGATGTGCGCTCGGCTGTGCCGCTCGGCTTCTGAGACCCTCGACCCACCCTTGGAGTCATCCATGAACCGTGTTCACCCCGACCGCGTGGCCGGGCGCCACGTCTCTGCCCTTCGTCTCGCCTCCCTCGCCACCCTGGCGGTGCTCGCGATCCCCTCGACCGCCACGGCGGGCCCGTGGGTGTTGCCCGAGGGATTGTTCGTCCTTGGCGTCTCCGGAGGGGCCGAGTTCGCCGACGAGGAGCTCCTGCCCGACGGGACCCGCCAGGTCTTCCCCCTCAGTGGCCGGTTCGACAGCTACCACCTGGACTTCGAGGGGCGTTATGGCCTGTCGTCGGTCGTCGAGGTGGGCCTCAAGACCCAGCTCAAGGGCGTGAGCTACGTCTCGGACCCCGTGCTGCTGGCGCCCGGCGTGGACGCGCCCGGGCTGCGCGACTACCGTCAGAACGTGCTGTCGTTCAACACCGGCGCCGTGGGGGTGGGGGACATCTGGGCGACCGTGGTCTACAACCACCTGTCTGGCGGCGTGCAGCTCTCCTCGGCCCTGGAGCTGAAGGTGCCCACTGGCTACCAGGCGCCGAGGGAGACGTTCATCGACGCGGTCAAGCGCCAGGACCAGCTCGGCGATGACGTGACCCTCGGGGACGGCAAGGTGGCCCTGGCCTATCGCCTCCAGGCGGGCAGCTTCATCGGCGCCACCGGCACGCTCCTCCAGGCCGACGCCGGCTACCTGGCCCGCTTCAACGGCCCCGGCCACCAGGCGGTCGCGGAGGTCAAGATCGGGCAGACGGTCGACGAGCACCTGGTCTTCTTCGTCGGCGCCGACGGGGCGCTCACGCTCTTCCACGGCCAGTCGCTCGGCGTCGGCCTCACGGCGATCGACCCCACCGTCGACGCGCTCGACTTCGAGGTCAGCAACGTCCGGGAGATCCAGATTCGCCTCGATCAGGACGTGCTCCGCGCCTTCGGTGGCGCGATCGTGCGGTTCGGTGGCCGCGAGGTCGTGCTCACCGCCTCGCGCGTGCTGTGGGGAGCGAACACGCCCGTGTTCACAGGCGTGTTCGTGGGCACGGTGTTCGCGGTGGAGTGAGCGCGCCCCTCACCGGGCCGCTCGAACCCCAGGCGCGGGCGAATTGCCTCTGAACAACGTTCGCACTATGCTGCCCCGACATTGCGACGTGAGCGCAGGCATGACGACTCCCCCAGGGCCAACCGTCTGCGTCCGTCCTGACCGTTTCGCTCGGCGCTACCCCGAACCGTGGCAGGAGGCTTCCGTGTCATCCCGATCCTTCCCCTGGCATCATCACGCGATCGTCCTCCTCCTCACCGCGCCCCTCACCTTCGCCGTGGCGTGCGGCGACGACGCCGCCGTGGCGCCGACGAGCCCCGCCACTCAGGACGTCGGCGAGGCCTGCGACTTCGATTCCCACTGCTACTCTGGCCTGTGTGAGAGCTTCGGCGGCCAGAAGGTCTGCAGCATGGAGTGCGACGGCGACTGCCCCGCTGGCACCGCCTGCTCCGATGGCCGCTGCGCGCCCGAGGACTATTGCAGCGACATCGACGGCGACGGCCATGGCGTGGGGCCCGGCTGCGCCGGGCTCGATTGCAACGACGCCAACGCCGCCATCAACGCCTCGGCGACAGAGCGTTGCGGCAACGGCGTCGATGACAACTGCGACGGTGCCATTGACGAGAGCTGTGAGGGGGGCAACAACGGCGGCACGAACAACGGTGGCACGAACAACGGCGGCACCAACAACGGCGGCACCAACAACGGGACCACGGGCGATGTCTGCGCGGTGAACGACTGCGCGCCCGAGGCGGACTGCACGCCCGACGGCGCGACCTTCCAGTGCGTGTGTCGGGTAGGTTATTCCGGGGATGGGCGCACCTGCACGGCCGTGGCGGACCCGACCTGCGGAGGCGCCTGCGGCGCCACCGCCTCGTGCATCGCCATGGGGTCCGGGTTTGGCTGCGCGTGCGACGACGGCTACGCCGGGGACGGCGTGACCTGCACGGCCGTTGCGGACCCGACCTGCGGGGGCGCGTGCGACGCGCACGCCTCGTGCGCGGCCTCGGGTGACGGCTACGCGTGCGTGTGCAACGACGGCTACCTCGGCGATGGCCTCCAGTGCGCGCTCGACCTGACCTGTGCCGGCCCGTGCGACCCAGACGCGAGCTGTGTCGCCGAGGGCGAGATGGCGGTGTGTCGGTGCAACGACGGCTTCCGGGGCGACGGCCTCGTGTGCGCCGACATCGACGAGTGCACCGAGCAGCTCGACGACTGCGCGGCGTTCGCGACCTGCGCCAACCAGATGGGGGGCTTTGACTGCACCTGCCTGCCGGGCACGCGCACGGACGCGGACGGCTGCACGGCGTTCGGCTCCTGCCGGGCGATCCACGCGGCCCTGCCGGAGCTCGGAGACGGGGATTACTTCATCGACACGGGCGTGGGACGCCCCATCGAGGTCCACTGCGACATGACCAGCGATGGTGGTGCGGGCTACACGATGGTCCGCGTCGATGACAGCGCGCTCGGCGACACCCAGAGCGCCTACCGCGACGCTTGCGCGGCGCTCGGCATGGAGATCATCGTGCCACGCACGCGGGCGCACGCGCTGGCCATCTCGGGGTGGCTGGGCGAGGTGCCGAACATCGTCAACGTGTACCCGCGGTACGATGGCGCGCGCGGGCTGGGGCAGTGGGAGGGGCGGTGCCAGGGGGCGCCGTGCACCTTCTGGATCGACGACAGCAACAACGCCGACTGCGGAGGCGAGGAGCCCAACGGCGACAACAACACGGGCAGCGCGCTGCTGCGGCGCGGCGCGGGCTGCACGTGGGGCTCGTGGAACGACGAGAACGATCGCGTCTCGATCACCGGCCGTGTCGTCTGCTCCACCAACGACGCTGGCCCCGCCCCCTTGCCGAGCTGCCGCGAGACGATCGCCGCCGGCTCGGTCCACAACGCCTCCGACCTCGGCATCAGCGGTGTCTATACGCTGTCGTCGAGCGCCGGTGACTACCCGGCGTTCTGCGAGATGGCCACCGACGGCGGGGGCTGGACGCTCGCGCTCAAGGCCGACGGCCGGCAGACCACCTTCAGCTACGACGCCGCGCTGTGGACCGACGATAACCTGCTCGCCCCCGACGCCCCCAACGTCGACCGCGTGGAGGCCAAGCTGCGCAGCTTCGTCGAGCTGCCGTTCACCGCGGTCCTCCTGTTCATGGAGGCGCCGCCTGAATCGGGCACCTTCCATGGGGTCCAGCTCGCGGCGAGCGGCGACAGCCTCGCGGCCGTCTTCCGGGAGGGGGCGGTCGTGCGGACGGACCTCGGCCGAGACGCCTGGCTGGCGCTCATGGGCAGCAGCTCGATCCAGAACAACTGCAACCTCGAAGGGTTCAACATCGGCAACGACGGCCAGCGCGTCCGCCTGGGCATCCTCGGCAACAACGAGGACAACTGCGACTCGCCCGACTCGCGGCTCGGACTCGGAGGGGCAGGCGACAACTGCGGCACCAACCCCGATCTGTCGGTCGGCAACGCCGCGCGGTGCAACGGGACGCGCAATCGCGACCGGCCCGCCTTTGGGTGGTTGCTGGTCCGGTAGAGCGCTCGGGGAAGGCCCACCCTGGCCTTCTGGACAGTCATCCAGACCGGTGGTATCGTCCTGCGCGCTATGAGCGCTGTGTTCGCGTGGCTCCTGCGGCCCGTCTGGCCGCGGATCGAGCGCGCGAACGATCAAGGAATGGGCGGACCGCTTCGAGGTTGTTGGGATGACCGATCAAAACCGAAAGACGCTGCGCAGCTTCTACTGCCGGGACTATCTCTGGGACCTGTTCGAGGTGATGACACGCGACCTCGGCTGCTCCATGGATTACCTCATCAACGAGTCGATGCGGCACTACGCCCGCAGCCGAAACTACTCGCTGACAGGCGCCGGCGCCGCCCCTGAGCGCAGCCCGCAGCCCGCGCCCCCGCCTCCTGGCTACGGGGCCCCGCCGCAGTATGGTCAGCCGCCGGTCGCTGCGCCTGCGCCGCCCCCCGCTCCGCCCGCACCGCCCGGCTACGGGGCGCCGCCGCCAGCGCCCGGCCGAGGCATGGAGCACCCCACCTTCGAGCGCATGCCCGCCGTGCGGTCGAGCCCGACCCAGCCTGTGCGGCCCTACGCCGCGCCGCCACCCCCTGCGCCGCCCGCGCCGCCGCCCACGCCGCCGCCCCCGATGGCGCACGGGGGCTACGCCCAGGGCCGCGCCGGGGCGCCGCCTCCACCTCCAGCCGCACCGCCCGCGCCGCCGCCTCCGCGGATGGGCTACGCGGCCCCTGCGCCGCCCCCTCCGGTGGGGATGCCCGACAGCGGCGGAGACCTGGCGGCAGGCGGGCAGCGCCAGCCGCTGTGGCTGATCTTCAACAACCAGCGGTATCGGGTCGACAAGGACAAGTTCATCATCGGTCGTGGTTCGACGATGACCGACCTGACCATCCGGGATGGGAACATCAGCCGGAAGCACGCGGCGGTGATCTTCCGCAACGGTAGCTACTACATCAAGGACCTCGACTCGACCAACGGCATCGACTTCCGGGGCAACCGGATCGACTCCAAGAAGATCGAGGAGGGGGACATCTTCAGCATCTGCGACTACGAGATCCGGTTCACCTACCGGTGACGCCAGGGGGCCGCTGGCGGGACCCGCGGCCTCGACATCGCGTAGAGTGGTTGTGCAACAGGGGTTTGCGTGACGAGCCGGCGCGCCGGGCCGAGTGTGTCGGCCGCGCGCGTGGCCGCGCCCAGGCCATCCCGGATCGAACATGAGCTACGCCGTCACCCCTGTGGCCGAGTCCGTCTGGCAGATCATGCTGCCGAACCCCTCGGCGCCGCCTCCCTTCAACGCCCCGACCAACGTCTACCTGTTCGGCGGCCACGCGCCCGCCCTGGTCGGCACGGGCCACCCCCATGTGCAAGCCGCGCTGGACGAGGCGCTGGCGTCGCTGGGCGTGGCGCGCCGGTCCATCCGCCGCGTCGTGGCGCTGGACTGGAGCCCCGATCAGCTCGGCGCCGCGGAGGCGTTTCCCCACGCCGACCTGTTCGCGCGCTCTCCGGACCTGTGTGAACCGGCGGACTACGCCGCCTTCGCGGCGTCCGAGCGGCGCTGGCTGTCGGCGCGCGTCACACCCCTGCTCGAGTCCGAGCGCTGGGGCGCCTCGCTGGACGGCGCGGAGCTGCCCCAGGCCCTCGACGACTACCTCGGCGCGACCTTGAGCCGCCGCGCTGAGGTCATCCCGCTGCGCGGCGGGCACACGCTGGCGCTCGGGTCGCGTCGCTTCGAGGTCCGGGAGGCGAGCGGCCCCTATCCGGGGCACATCGTGCTGACCGAGCTCGGCGACGAGCTGATGCTCTCGGGGCGGCTCGTGACCGACTCGCCGTGGGGCGATCCGTGGGTGCGGGACGTCAGCCAGCTCATCTTGACCGTCGAGGGCGTCTTCGACGCCGCGCGTCAGGCCCGCCTGCTACTCCCGACGGTGGGTCGCGTCGAGACCGATCCCTCCTGGCACATCCGACGGGTCAACCGGCACATGACCAGCCTGCTGAGCAACCTGCCGACCGTGCTGGTGCGCTCGAAGACCGCACCGGAGGTCGTCTACCGCGACCTCGGCTACATTCCGCGGCACCCGGTCCGGTTTGCCTTGACGGCGAGTCGCTATCAAGCCTACTTCGACGAGCTGATCCGGACGGGCGTCGTGTTCATGCACGGCGACGGGATCTTCGCCGAGTACACCACCGAGGCCGTCGAGGAGCGCATGTCCCGCGGCTGAGCGCCAGCCCGCGAGCCCTCGCCTCCCCGCCTCGTTCGTCCCCTGCCGTTTGCGTCGTCCTCGCCGCGCTCCCCAGACATCGACCTCGCCCGGTCCCCTTGCTGTGCGACAGGCCCCTCGATGACCGCCCCAGCCCCGCCCCCCGATGACGACGCCAGCCGCCTCAAGCGGTTGTTCAGCCACACGAGCGTGTACGCCGTCGGCGATCTGTCGATCAAGATCACCACCGCCTTCCTCGCCCCGATCTACACCGTGCTGCTCGAGCCGGCCGAGTTCGGCCTCTGGTCGCTCGGCGTGATGATCATGACGGGGCTCACCTACCTCTACAACCCTGCGCTGCACGGGGCGATCACCCGCTTCTACTACGACCACGAGCACGACGTGGCGGCGCGGCGGCGCTTCCAGGGCACGCTGTCGGTGTTCCTGCTGGGGTGGAGCGCGGCGCTGTCGGGGCTCTTGTTCGTCTTCGGACCCTGGCTGTTCGAGCATCTGTTCGTGGACTTCCCTTACGCGCCGTACGGCGAGCTCGTGACGTGGATGGCCTTCCTGGGCGTGTTGAGCGTGGTCCCGAAGGCGGTGTGGGCGGCCTCGGAGCAGCCGAGGGCGTTCATCGGCACGAGCATGCTGTCGAGCGGGGTCAACGTCTTCGGGGCGCTGATCTAGATCGCGCTGCTGGACATGGGTGTGCTGGGTCTGTTCTGGGCCAGGCTGCTCAGCCTGGCCATCGTGGGGATCCCGTTCGGACGGTTCCTGTGGCGTGAGGTCGGGGTGGCGTGGAGCACGCGTGACCTCAAGGACGCCCTGCGGTTCAGCCTGCCGCTGGTGCCGCACCTGATCGCCCACTGGATCCTGGCCATGTCCGATCGATACGTGATCGAGCAGATGATGGGCGTCGCGGCCGTCGGTATCTACGGCTCGGCCTACGCGTTCACCGAGTTCGTGAACATGGTCGCCAACTCCATGAACCGCGCCTGGGTGCCCATGTTCACGCGCGCCTACGCCGACGAGTCGCAGCGACCGTTCATCGCCCGCAGCATCACCTACTTCGTGCTGGCGGTGGGCGGGTCGTCGGTGGCGCTGGCGATCCTGGCTCCGACGCTGGTGCGGGACATCTACGCCGACCGCTATGCCGACGCGGCGCCGATCGCCTCGGTGCTGGCCCTCGGCGGGCTCTTCCAGGGGCTGTACTACATCTTTGTCGCGGGGCTATTCTATTTCAAACGCAACGGCTTGATCCCGGTGATCACCGTGGTGTCGGGGCTGGTCAACATCGCCCTGAACATCCTGTGGATCCCGAGCCTGGGGTTGCTCGGCGCCGCCCTGGCGACGCTGCTCAGCTACCTCGTGCTCACCCTCGGCGTCTGGTGGGGCTGCCGCCAGGTCACCCGCCTGCCGATCGAGGGGCGGCGGCTCGTCATCCTCGTCGGGGCGATGGCGCTGGCCCTGGCCGGCGGGCTCGCCGTCGACGGCGTCTGGCCGTGGTATGGCGAGTGGCCGGCGAAGCTCGCCCTCATCCTCGCCACGCCCCTCGTCATGCACCTCGCCGGATTCTGGACGGCGGGTGAGCTGATGGGGGTGCGCAGTCGGCTCAAGCGGCTGCTCGGCCGCGGTTGACCCTGTATGTTCGTCCAACAGTCTGATACGAAAGCAGTTTATTGAAGGGCTGGGGCTCGGTGCAGTTAGGGGCACCCTGCCGCCCACTGGGGGGCGCGCCTGCGCTCAGCGGGTCAGCCACGGACGCAGCGCCGCGAACCGCCAGAGCTCCCGCGCCACGCGCCGCTTGACCAGCTTCGGGCTCTGGCGCTTGCGCCAGCACAGCAGGCGCCGGAGCTCCTCGGGGCTGCGCACCAGCGGCGCCCCCAGCTCGCGCAGCCCGAGGTCCCTGTGGCACACGTCCCCGAACCGCTCGAACAACAGCTCCGGAAACTCACGCGCCTGCCACGCCGCGAACTCCTCGCCGGACGGGTCCTGCGTCTGGGAGAGCCCCATCGAGGGGCCGTAGAGGAAGAAGGGGCGCCCGGCAGACAGGGCGTAGAACGTCGCCGTGCAGACCCGGTTGGAGGTCACGTAGGCGTGATCGAGGATGGACTCACGCTGCCCGTGCAGGAACGACGGGTTGCCGTCCCGACGGCCGTTGGTGATGACCTCAAAACCGCGCTCGGCGAACAGGCCGCGGATGTCGGCGTCCTCGAACTCCATCCAGTACAGGCAGACTGTGATCGGGCCGAAGCCCTCAGCGCGCAGCACGTCGAGCGCGTCGGCGTAGGCGCGCATGTCGCCGTGCAGCTTCTCCTTCTCCCAGCCGTGGAAGGGGTAGACGAGCAGGCTGCGCGGCGGTGGCGTCCGGCGAGGCGGTGGGGGCGGCAGGTAGAGCCATGGGGAGCCCAGGCCCACGACGTCCCGGTATCCGGCCTCGCGGCACTGCGCCAGGTTGCGCTCGGCCCAGACGAACTTCGGCCACGGCTCGGCGAAGTGCGTCACGCCCAGGCCGGGGCCGGGCGTCCAGCCATGCTGCAGGCGGCCCGGCATGGGCCAGGGCAGCTCGACGCCAGCGTACTGCCGCAGCACCTCCAGGTGGCCGTAGTAGTGGTTGTCCGCCAGCATCGCCCTCAGGCCCCCGTCTGCTCACCGTCGGCCGGGGGCGCTTCGACCTCGCCCGGCTCGTTCGGGTAGAACAGCAGCAGCAGCCCCGGCAGCACCATGAAGATGGCGAGCAGCGTCGCCGAGATGCCCGCCACGGCCAGCGTCCCGATCGTATTGACGCCCATGTGCGCCACGAACAGCAGCCCGAGGAAGCCCCCCAGCGTCGTCATGGACGACGCCGCCACGCTGAGCCCCGTCGTCTTGAGCACATGCAGCAGCCGTCGTGTGCCGAGCTCTCGATACCGGTGGTAGATGTGGATCGAGCCGTCGATGCCAGTGCCGAGCACCATCGGCAGCACGATCATGTTGTAGAGCCCGAGCTTGATGTCGAACAGCACCATCCCACCGATGGCGAACAGGAGCGCCACCGCCATCGAGGTCACGCACAGCAACGTGGCCTTCAGCGACCGCAGGTCGATGAGCAGCACCAGGATCAGCGCCGCGAACACCCACGGCACGAGCGTCGCCGCGTCGTGCTTCACCGTCCGGATGACGTCCGACAGGATGAACCCCGACGACGCCACCAGCACGTCACCGCTCGACACCTTGATCACGCCGAGCTGGTCCTGGAACCGCTGCACGTCGGCAGCGTCCCACTTCTTGTGCGTGCTGTACAGGACGCCGATGGCCCCGACGCTGCCGTCCTGCTCCGTGATCGCGCGCTTCGCCCACAGCGGCACCTCGTCCACGGTGAACGGCTGGGTCGCCGACAGCACCCGCATCCGCTCGATCAGCTGCCGGGCCTCGCCCTTGGTGCGGTCGAGCTTCCGGTCTGCGACGAGCTCCTGGATCTCCTGGATGACCTCCATGCGCTCGGCCTGGGCCGGCGGCACGTAGGTCTCGATGGTGATGTAGCTGGCCAGGTAGCTGTCCGGCTCATTCGCCAGCAGTCGGTCGGACAGAGCCTTGTGGACCTCCCGCATCTGCGCGACGTCCTTGCCGAGGATCAGCGCCCCGGACGAGCTGCGGTTGCGCCCCACCGCGCTCCCGTACGCGATCCCCGTGTCCGTGCTCGGCCCGCGCAGGTTGCGGAAGTCGTGCTCGAAGCTCGCCTTCTCCCAGTTCGCGGCGGCGAGTCCGGCCACACCGAGCCCGACGACCAACATGATCATCGTCCCGACGCGCAGCTTCCTGAGCGTCTCCAGGCTGCTCTGCGGCAGCGGGCCCTCGTCCACCGTGTCCGGCCGCGGCGTCACCCGCAGCTTCTCGAGCGCGAAGATCGCTGGCGGCATGATGAGGAACGCCGCCGCCAGGCACAGCGCGATGCCGTAGGAGGCGATGATGCCGAACTCGATGAAGCCCACAAAGTGCGCCATCAGCAGCGTCATCAGCGATGCGATCGTCGTGCCCGCCGCCGACACCATGGCCCGGCCGCTCGTGACGCTCGCCGTCGCGACCGACTCCACCATCGGGACGCCCTTTCGATACTCCTCTAATATGCGGGAGTACAGGTGGATACCAAAGTCAATGCCCATACCGACGAGCATGGAGAACACAAAGAGCGTCGAGATGTTCAGGTGGCCAAACGTCACGGTGGTCAGCCCGATCGACCACACGATCCCCATCGACAGCGGGATCACCAGCAGCAGGAGCGAGCGCAGGTTCCGGAAGAACGACAGCAGGATGACCAGCACGAAGATGACACTGGCCAGCGTCGCGATGGTCGAGTCGTGCGAGATCGACTCGACCTCCTTGAAGTTCTGATAGGCCCCACCCACCGACACCCGCATGTCCGGGTGGTACTTCTTCGGGTCGAGCTTGGCGAGCACGAGTTCCCCCCGCTCCATCAGCTCGCGGCTCTTGACCACGTCGGTGGCGGGCTCCGACATGCTCGCCATCAACACCGCCACCTGCCCGTTCGGGCTCAGCAGGTAGTGCTTGAGCTCCTTCGGGATGGGCACAGGCGCCAGCGCCGCGACAGCCGGCGGGTCGTCGGGCTCCTCGGGCTCCTCGGCGGCTGGCTCCGGCGGCGCTGCCACGACGGCCTCGGCGCCCTCGGCCTCACACTCGACCAACCCCAGCGCGTCGGCCTCGACGATGTTGTTGAACGTGTCGTCGTCCAGCCCGAGCCGCCGCGACAGAGTCGAGTCCAGCCAGCTGCACTTCTTACGGCGCTCATGGTCGTCCGCGACCTTCTCCTCCTCGGTTCGCAGATCCACAAACATCGGATTGATCAGCTTCTTCTGCCACTTGATCTCTTCGGCCAGCTTGTCCCGCAGCTTCTCCAGGTCCTGCTTGGGCAGATACAGCAGCGCGTGGTCGGCGAAGAAGCTCGGATCGCGGTCGATCTGCACCGACTGGGTCTCCTTCCACGTCTTCAGCTCCGCCGTGGCGTCCTTGATGAACTGCACGTTCGCCGCCGGGTCCGGCGAGGTCGCGGCGATGACGTACTGGTCCGTGGAGCCGGTGCGAGCGCGCGACTGCTCCAGCGCCACCACCGACGGTGAGCCCTGCGGCAGCAGCGACTCCAGGTCCGTCCGGATCTCCATGAAGTACCGGGTGACAACCACACACCCGATCGAGATGAGCAGATAGATCCCAAGCAACAACCACGGACGCCGCTCAGAGAGCCTGGCGTACTGAAGTGCGCGGGTGTGAACGGCGTCGCTGATGCGGCTCATGGATGGGGTCGCTCGTCCTGCAATGGGGTGGGATGCGCGCGAGGTCCGGGCCACAAGCCTCTCAAGGGCGCGCGGCCTGTGGATGCGGCCTGCGGACGGTAACATTGCAGGGCGGGGATGACAAATCGGCCGGGTTGGGGATGAAAGCGGGCGCTCCTACAGCTCGAAGTCCGCCTTCGCCTCGGCCTTGGCGGGGGCGGGGGAGGCGGCGGGCTCGGCGGGGGCGTCGACGTCCTTCTCCTGGTCGGCGAAGCCGGCCTTCTTGACGCGGACCTTGTACTTGCGGCCGCGCTTGACGGCGTTGAAGCGGTAGTTGCCCTCCTCGGTGGTGCGGGTCTGCTCAAGGACGTTGCCGTCGTCGTCGAGGAGCTCGACGACGGTGTTGGCGACGCCGGCCATGGCGTCGTCGCCGAACTGGAGCTGGCCGCCGATCTGGGAGTAGCGCTGCTGTTGGGCCTGGAGGGTGTCGTGGACGAAGGAGAGCTCCTCGGTCTGGCGGACCTTGCCGTCCTTGTCGACCCAGGCGACGCGGGCGATGTAGGGCTGGCCGGTGGGGTGGGCCTTGCCGTTGCCGTCTTTGCCGTCCCAGGCGAAGGTCATGGCGCCCTGGGCGCTGGGCTGCTCGAGGGTGCGGACGGCGGCGGCGGGGACGGTCTTGCCGTCCTTGTCGGCGGTGGCCAGGATGGTGACCTGCACCTTGCCGCCCATGGTGTCGGGGGCCAGATCGCGCAGCGTCACCTCGCTGTGATCCTGGTGATAGCGGCTCCCCAGCTGCGTCAGCCACACCTCGCCGCTGTACACATCGATGCGGCGGCGGGCGGTCTCGCCGCGGTCGTTGGTCGCGGTGATGTCGACGATGTGGAGGCCGTCGGGGAGCGCGGCGGCGGTGAAGGACCATGCGCTGGTATCGCCGCAGATGGTCTGGACGCGGATGTCGTCCACGGCGATGTCGATCCGACTGACCTTCGCGCCGCTGTTGTCGCGGGCGCGGATGTCGACGGTCTGATTCGGGATGACGTGGGTGCCGCGGGGGAGGCCGGTGACCTCGATGGAGACGACGTCGAGGGAGACGAGGCCGAGCACGGCCCACATCGCCTCCGCCTTGCCGAAGCCCGAGTCCGACCAGCCGCCGGACGGCTGCTGGTGCTGCATCAGCCACGACGTGCCGCGACGCACGGCGTCGTGGGAGTCGCTGAGGCCCATCAGGCGGAGCGTGTAGAGGGTCTGGCCGGTGACGAAGGGGTTGGACGCCTCGTTGCCAGGCGTCGTGGGCAGGCCGAAGCCCCAGCCGCCGTCGGCGCCCTGGGCGGCGAGCAGGCGGGCGCGCAGATCGGTCATCGTGCGCTCGTCGCTGCCGACGCCCGCGGCGAGGAGCCCGAGGAGGGCGTAGTTGACATCCTGGGTGAGGTTGGGAGGCGAGCCGTACCAGGCGTCGATGCGGCTCTGGAGCCAGCCCTCGGACTTCTGGACGGCGGCGCTCCAGCGGGGATCCGCCGTGCGGGCGTAGGCGTACTGCCAGGTCTGGATGGCCTGGTAGACGCCCTGCACGTCGCCGGCGCCGACGGGCAGGTTGACCCAGTCGAGGCGGATGGAGCCGTCCCCCTGCTGGTAGGCGAGCAGCTCGATGGCGGTCTGGAGGATGTCGTCCTCGGTGCCACGGGCGACCCACTGGTCGTGGCGGCTGAGGGCGACCGCGCCGAACGCCTTGGACGGGGCCTGGAGCGTGTCTCCGTGGGCGTAGCGCAGGCCGCCCGGCTGGCGGGTGCCGCCGGGGATGGTGGTCAGGCCGGCGACCATGGCGTCGTAGGCGTGCTGCTTGACCTCGTACTGGTGCTTGCGGCCGATGGCGAAGGCCTCGAGCGTGACGGCCTGCACGTGGCAGCCGTAGCAGTTGTGCTGGTTCTGCCAGGCGACGGCGCGCTCGGCGAGGTAGTCGAGGCCGTGCTGAGCGGCCTCGCGGGCTCGGGGGTCGGTGGTGTTGGTCAGGGTCGTGGCGGGGGCGTCGTCGCAGGTGACCATGGGGCCGGCGACGAGCGGCGTGCCGGTCGTGGCGGGGGCCTCTGGCCGGGGCGTGTTGGCGCGGACGACGGGGGCAGGTTCGGTGTGGGTCTGTGGCCCGACCGCGTTGGGCTTGTCTGCGGCGCACGCGGCGCCGAGGCAGAGCAGGGAGAGCGCGACGAGAAAGTGAATGGGCTTCATGGCTGGCTCCGTGAGGGCTTCATGGTCGAGGAGGTCCGCCGCGGAGCGCCGGGCTGGCGGGCTCCTGACCGGGCATCGAGCGCACAGATGTCGGCATGAACGCGGCCCTGGCCCAAAGGGGTCTTTCTTTTCTTCAGCTTGCAGCGAGGGGCCAGAGCGGATATGCCATCGGGGCACGCGCCCTTGCGTGCAGCCGGGGATCTCCCCCGACCGTTTCGCGACCAAGGAGGACCGATGGCGACCGAAGACCTGAAGATGACGTTCCGGATTGGCGGTGACATGGAAGTGTTCCGCATGGGGTTCGGCGCGATGCGGATCTGCGGCTCCGGGGTCTGGGGTTGGCCGACGGATCGCGAGGAGACGCGGGACCTCTTGTGCGCGGTCCTGGACCTCGGCATCAACTTGATCGACACCGCGGACGCGTACGGCCCCGAGACGAGCGAGTACATGATCTCCGACGCGCTCGCGCCCTACCCGGATGACCTCGTCGTGGCCACCAAGGGCGGTCTGGTGCGCGGCGGCCCCGGTGACTGGAAGCCGGACGGACGCCCGGATCATCTTCGGCGCGCCCTGGCCAACAGCCTCCGAAGGCTGGAACTGGAGTGCATCCCGCTGTATCAGCTGCACGCGGTCGATCCGGCGGTGGGCATCGAAGCGTCGGTGGAGACGCTGGCGGGCGCGCAGCAAGAGGGCTTGATCCGGCACATCGGCCTGAGCAACGTGACGGTGGAGCAGCTGGAGGCGGCGCTGCGGATCGTGCCGATCGCCACGGTGCAGAACCGGTACAACCTGCGGCATCGGGTGCATGAGCCGGTGCTGGAGTTCTGCGAGAAGCACAAGATCGGGTTCATCCCGTGGTACCCCCTCGACACGGGCAACCTGGCCGAGGAGGAGGACAGCGTCCTGTCGCGCATCGCCGCCGACCAGGACGCCACCACGGCGCAGATCGCGCTGGCGTGGCTGCTCTATCGCTCGCCTGTGATGCTGCCCATCCCCGGCACGAGCTCGGTGGAGCACCTCGAGGACAACTTCGACGCGGCCGAGCTCCACCTTTCCACGGAGGAGGTGGAGGCCCTGAGCGCGCTGGGTCTGGACGGCTGATGATCCCGGCGACGGCCCACTTCATCTGGTTCGGGCGGGAGCTGCCCTGGGTGCACGTGCTGGCGATCCGCTCGGCGCTCGAGGCCGGCGGCTTCGAGCGCGCGGTGCTGCACCATGCCGACGACCTGTCGGGTTCGCCGTGGTGGCCGGAGCTGTTGGCCATGCCGGGCTTTGAGGCACGGCCGCTGGACCCGGAGGCGTTGTTCGCTGAGGCGAGCATTCACGGCGTCGGCTTGTTCGCGCTGTTCGAGCGTCTGGCGCAGCCGGCGGGTCGTGCGAACATGGTGCGGGCGGCCATCCTGGCGGTGGAGGGCGGGGTCTACCTGGACCTGGACACGGTGACGGTGAAGCCGCTGGACGCGCTGCGCGAGGGCGCCGGTGTATTCTGCGGTGAGGAGCACATCGCGCTCCCGCAGTCGGTCAAGGAGTCGAGGAGTCCGGTTGTGCTGGCGCGGGCAGGGGCTCAGCTGGCGCTGCGGGATGTCTTTCGTCGTATTCCATCTGGCTGGTCACCGTTCCGTCGCATCGAGCGGATGTACCCGCGGGCGGTGAACAACGCGGTGCTGGGCGCCGAGGCGGGCCACCCGTTCATGGTGGACCTGGTCGAGCGCATGGTGCTGCTGACGCCGGCACGTCAGACGGTGCGCTTCGCGCTCGGGACGCACCTGCTCCAGCAGGCGGTGGCTGAGTCGCGTTGGCCGGACGTGGTCGTGCACGCGCCAGACGTGTTCTACCCTCTGGGGCCGGAGATCAGCGAGCACTGGTTCCGCCCCGGCCTTGCGCCGCGGCTCGGCGACGTGTTGCGCCCGTCGACGCGGGTGGTGCACTGGTATGCATCGGTGCGCACGAAGGACATCGCGCCCCAGATTGACCCGGACTACGTGCGGGCCCACGCCCACGAGCAGCTGTTCTCGGCGTTGGCCCGTCGCTTCGTGCAGTAGGAAGTGCCTGGATGTCTCCGTCGACCCCGAAGATCACGGCCATCGTCCCGATCCGCAACCGCAGCGGCGTGCGCCTCGAGAACTGCCTGCGCTCGCTGCGCTGGCAGGAGCTCGACGGCGTCGTGCCCGAGGCGCTCGGCGACCACCTCGAGATCGTGCTGAGCGACTTCGGCAGCACGTCGCCGCACCGGGAGGACGTGGACGCGCTGGCGGCGCGGTACGGCGCCCGCATCGTGCGGACGGAGACCGACGCGATCTGGAATCGGTCGCGGGTGCTGAACATCGGGATTCGGGCCGCGCGGTCACCGCTGGTGCTGTGCACTGACGCCGACATGCTGTTCTCCCCAAACTTCGTCCAGTCCGTGCTCGACGCCCACGCTGCCCACCCGAACGCGCTGGTGGTTGCGCGCTGCTACGACGTGCCGGAGAGCGTCCCGGAGCAGCTCCACGAGGTATCCGGGTTCCCGGCGCTCATGGAGGTCGCCTCGGTGCGGCTGACCTCGGGCACCGGGGCGTGCCAGTCGGCCGCGCGCGCCTTCTTCGAGGCGGTGCACGGCTACGATGAGGCCTACGTGTACTGGGGCGCCGAGGACAACGACATGGTCACGCGCGCCCTGCTGCACGGGCTCAAGCTGCGCTGGCTGCACCAGCACGCGGTCATGATGCACCAGTGGCACCCGACGCTGAAGAAGACCGAGCGGTGGCTGATCCTCAAGAACCGATGGCGGTACAAGGTGACGCGGCGTCAGGTGGTGAAGAACCGGGGCGGGTGGGGCGTGTAGGGTCTGCGGCTCACCGCCCGGCGACCCGGTCCAGCACCCGGCCCAACGCCTCGCTGGCCACGCGGCTGGACAGCGGCGTGACGTCGCGGGCGACGACCTGTTGCCGTCCGGCCTTGAACGTCGCCTCGACCACGTCGGCGACGCCGGCCACGTCGTCGAGGCTGCGGCTGGTGGCGCCGGCGAGTCCGTCGAGCAGGGTGTCGACCTCGGGGTTGTCGCAGATGAGGAGCATGGGGCGCTGCGAGGCGGCGTAGTCGTAGAGCTTGGCGGGGATGCGCTGGGTGCTGCGGTTGGACAGGGCGACGAGCAGGTCGGCGGCCTCCATGATCGGGCCGATCTCGGTGTAGGGCACGAAGGGGTGGAGGTGGAGCATGTCGCGGACGCCGAGTCGCTCGGCGTGCTCCAGGGTGGCGGCGGGGCACTGGCCGGTCACGACGAGCTGAAGGTCCGCGGCGCCGAGGCCACGGCGGCGCAGCTCCACCAGCGCGTCCAGCAGGATGTCGCCCTCGACGAAGCGGCGGAAGTGGCCGAGGAAGAGCATCGTGAAGCGGTCGAAGCCGTCGTGGTGGCCGCCGCCGAGCAGGGTCGGGTCGCAGTGGTTGCGGATGCAGGTGAACCGCTCGGGGGACAGGTCGGCGTAGTGGGCGCGGTAGTCCGCGAGGGTCTTGTCGGTGTTGAGGATGACGGCGGAGGCGACCTCCACCGCGCTCCGCTCCAGGCGGTCGACGATGGAGACGAGCGGGCCGGGGCGGTGCGGGCGGCGAAGCTCGCAGACGGACCACGGGTCGCGCAGGTCCAGCACCAGGGGCAGGCCGGTGGCGCGGGCCAGCCGGGCGCCGACCAGCGCGGTGGCGTGGGGGTCGATGTTGGCCAGGATCGCCTCGCACGGCAAGCGCTCCAGCACCTCCAGCCCCGCGCGGAACGCGTGCGCCATGTGCACGCTGTGCTCTCCGAGGGGCAGCAGCTCGGGGTTGTCGAGGAATCGGGGGACGAAGCGGGCCAGCGGGTTCGGCCGTGCGGGCTTGCGTCGGGTGTCGGCGAGCTGGCCGGCGCTGAACCGGACGAACGCGCCGCGTGCCCGATCCGAGTAGTCGTAGATGAGGGGGATGGACGACGGGACGGCGTCGAAGAGCTGTCGGTTGAGCGTGGCGCCGTCGTGCAGATCCGCCAGCACGACGGGCTCCCAGCCGAGGGCGGGGAGGTGGCGGCAGAACTTCAGCGGGCGCAGCGCGCCGACCTGTCCCTGGGGCGGAAAGTAGGGCGTCAGGTAGAGGACGTGGTGAGGCATGGGCGGCGAGTGCGTGTCGGGCCTTGCGGCGCCGTGGCGACGGTCAGTTGCCGTGACCGTTGCGCTTGAGCCACTTCTCGCAGCTCGACTTGGCGAAGTCGTCGGTGCGGCTCAGGGCGATGATGCGCAGGCAGGCCGATCGGGCCTGCTTGTCGTTGCCGAGGCGCACGGCGATGCGGTGGATGCCGAGCCAGGCCGAGCGGTGGCGGGGGTTGAGGCGGGTGGCCTTCTCGAAGTGGCGCATGGCCGCCTGAGAGTCGGAGCTCATGGTGTCCTGGCCGAGCTTGTACTCCTCGTTGGCCTGATCGGCGCGCGATTTGCCGGCGGGTGCGTCGTCGGCGGGGGGCGGGGTGTCGTCGGCGGGGGGGACCTTGCCGTTGGGGGTGTCGCCCTTGACCCTGTCCTTGTCCGGATCGGGTGGGGCGACGTCCTCGGCGCCGTCGGTGCGGCGTCGGCGCTTGTCTTCGGCGCGTCGGCGCCTGTCGTCTTTGTCGTCAGGGGCGGCGTTGTCGGGATCGTCGCCGTCGGTGGGGGCCTTCTGGAGTTGGGACTCGGCGCCGACCTGGGCGAGGTTGACGTGATAGCGGGCCTTGCCGACGGCGCGGGTGATCGCGGCGGCGCGGGCCTCGATGTCCACGGTGGGCTGGCCAGTGTCGGCGATGGCGATGTCGCCGCCGAGGACGGCGACGTAGTAGTAGGCGCCAGCGGCGCTGCCGAGCAGGAGCACGACGACGAGCAGGAGGGCGATCCAGAAGCCAGCGCCGCGGCTGACCCGGATGGGCTCCTCGGGCGTCGTGGACATGGCGGACATGCCGATCCGTGTCGCCTCCTGGCGAGGCATCGGGATGTCGTCGCTCATCATCGTGGTGGACATGACCTCGGGGCTGATCTCGCCTCCGGCGGCCTTGCGGCGCGGGGCCGCGTCCTTCTTCTTCTTGCGGGCAGCTGCTGCGGCGGCGGGCGGGGGGAGCGGGGCGATGAGCGCGGCGGCGGGCGGGGCGGGGAAGCCGCCCGTGCGGGGCCCGGTGGCGCGCGGCGGCGGGGGCGCACCAGGAGCGGCGTATCGCGGCGCGGCCGCTGGGGCATACGCGCCGACATGGACCCGCTCGGGTTCGTCGTGGACGGGGTTCTTGAGGCGGTCGAGGGCGTCCTCAAGGTCCTGCCGGAGCTGGATGGCCGACTCGTAGCGCTCCTCGCGATCCTTGGCCATGGCGCGGGCGACGACGTCGTCGAAGTGCGCGGGGATCTTGAGGTCGAGGCGGACCTTGGAGACCCTGGGCGGGGTCTCGGTGATGATCTTGGCGGCCATGGCGGCCGAGGAGTTGGCCTGGAAGGGCAGCCTGTTGGTGAGCAGCATGAAGAGGACGACGCCGAGGGCGTAGATGTCGCTGCGGGGGTCGAGCGGCATGCCCTTGATCTGCTCGGGGGACATGAAGGCGGGTGTGCCGCAGATGAGGCCATCCTGGGTGAGCTGCTTGGTGCCGCCCTCGGTGTCGTTGATCTTGGCGATGCCGAAGTCGAGGACCTTGACGTACTCCTCACCGCTGCGCCGTTTGGCGACGACGATGTTGGCGGGCTTGAGGTCGCGGTGGATGATGCCGGCGGCGTGGGCTTCGTCCAGCGCGCTGCAGACCTGGACCATGAACTTGAGCAGGCGCTCATGATCGAGGGGGAACTCATCGCTGAGCATCTGGCCGAGGTCGCGGCCGTCGATGTACTCCATGGCGATGTAGGGGGAGCCGTCTTCGCTCTGGCCGAAGTCGATGACGCTGATGGAGTTGGGGTGGTTGAGTCGGCTGGCGGCGCGGGCCTCTCGCTCGAAGCGCTGGAGCACCTCGGCGTTCTGGGCCATGGTCGCCTTCAAGATCTTGATGGCGACTTTCTTGTTGAGGCTGATCTGCTCGGCGAGGTAGACGACGCCCATCGAGCCGGTGCCGACGCGCTCCTTGATCTCGAACGAGCCCGCGAAGAGCTGTCCGATGTAGGGGTCGACGTCGGCGGCGTCTGTGGCGATAGTCACAGATGCCCCGCAGCTCGGACAGAAGTTGGCCGTCGGCAGCAGGGTAGCCTTACACTTGTGACACGTCTGCGACATTCCTGAAAAACCTGCCTGACCCATACACCGGTCGAGGTGGAAGCAGAGGGACTGCCAGCGGCCAGTGTACCCCGGTAGGTTGAGGAGCACAAGCGGGGGAGTCGGGCCAGGGGTGGTCGAGGTGCGTGGTGGGGAGGTCGTCGAGGAGGTGGACGGCGCGCTTGCGCATCGGCCTGGATGGGGATATGTTCGCAGCGCTTTGCCCCCCTGGCGCGGGGTTGGAGACAGGCCGGACGGAGAGACGTTCGGGCACGACTCCACGGCGCAAGCGGCCTCGCGCCACCGCGGCCACCCGTGCGGGCGCCGGGCGACCACCACTCCAGAGCGAGCGGCGTTGGGAACATGAACGATCGGGTCAAAAAGATCATCCTGAGCTATCTGGTCTTCATCCTGTTGGGCGTGGCCGCGGGGATCGGCGTGTCGCTGATCGCGGGGCTTCCGACGGAGGGAGGCCACGGCGATGCGCCGTCGGTGGATGCGCCGTCGGGGGATCAGGCCCAGGCGGACGAGCGCTGAGCCCGCGGAGCGGGTCGGCCGGAGGTGAGGTCGCATGGAGCTGTCCCAGAAGAAGGCCCTGTGTCGGATCGTCGCGCAGCTCTTGATCACCGATCTCGTGCTGACCGACGAGGAGGGAGACTACCTGTCTCGGCTGATGGCGGAGCTGGAGCTGGACGCGTCAGCGCAGCGCGAGGTGATCGCGAGCGTGAACGTGGGTCAGGACCTGACGGCGCTGCTGGAGGGGCTCGATCGTGCGCACCGGGAGGAGATCCTGGAGCGGCTGCACCGGGCGGCCGAGGTGGACGGCGCGGTGGGTGAGGGCGAGCTCGCGTTGATCGCGCGGGTCGAGGCGGCGCTCCGCTGACGGCGGGCTTGCGAGGGCCTGCAGCGGCGTGCTCCCTGGCTGGAGGATCGCCGGGCCTCAACATGAACAGCCTGTGAAGACCAGTTGACCCAAGAGACGTGCTCAGAAGCCGTTCGAAAAATATATGGCTTATTTCCTCGTATCTTCTGTCTCCAGGTGTGTCTTCTGCTCGGTCATGGGCCTCTGGGCCCATTCCCTCACATCAGACGCCACCTGGAGACAGAATCTACGTCGGATCCATCGGCATCTATTTTCCGAATGGCTTCTCAGGTGGCGCTACAGCGCGCACATGACGCGGAAGGTCTCCTGGAGCGCGCGCCGGGTCTGGCCTTCGGCCTCGAGCTCGTGGGCGGCCTGGTTGCGCGTGTCGACGTCGGTGCTGTCGGCGCGGACGAGGTCGGTGAGCATGGCGACGCGGTCCTCGTTGAGGCGGAGGAAGTCGCCGATGGCCTGGCAGGCGTCGGGGCCGCGCTCTTCGGCGAAGGCGAGGGAGGTCTTGACGAGGAGGGGGGCGCCGTCGAGCAGGGCGGCGTAGGCGTGGCCCTTGAGGGCGTCGACGTGGGCGGGGCGGGGATCGGGGGCGAAGACGGCGCGGCAGGGCTTGCCGGCGGCCTCGAGCAGGGCGATGAGGGCGAGGATGTCCTTGCGCTCGGCGGCCTCGACGTCGAAGGCGGAGAAGGCGATGACGATGTCGTAACAGGTGTCCCAGGTCATGCCGGGGGTGACGGCGAGGTCGTCGACGGAGATCATGCGTCGCGGGTCGAAGGCGCCGCCGTGGCAGCCGCGCAGCGCGAAGGGCTCGAGCGCGTCGACCTTCTGGACCATGGATGCCTGGATCTGGGTGAGCACGCCTCGCTCGATCTCGGTCAGCTCGAGGGTGTCGAGGGCGGTGGTGACGGCGGCGAGCGTGGCCTTGATGCGCTCGAGGGCGTGGAGGGAGTCGGGGCAGACCTCGCGGGTGTCCTGGGCGTCCTGGCGCCGGTCCATGCGGAGGTCGTAGGCGCGCAGGAGCATGAGGTCGGCGAAGGCCTCGGCGATGGCGCGGGCGCCGGGGGTGTCGGCGGCGGCGACGAAGGCGGCGCGGCAGCGCTCGGTCTCGGCGCGGGCCTGGGCCTCGGCGGCGTCGCGGAGCTCGGGGGAGACGGTGTGGGGCTGGAGCTCATTGAGGGTCGCGAAGAGGCCCTCGCAGAAGTCCAGGGTCGCCGGATCGGCCTCGGCGGCCTGTTGGGGGGGGGGCTCGGGGGCGGAGGGGGTGGGGGGGTTGGGGGCGTCCGGGGTGACGGGCGCGCCGGTGCAGGCGGTGAGGAGCGCGGCGAGGATGGGGAGTGGGCGCAGGTGACGGGTCATGGTGGCGGCGTCAGACCCGGTTGAGCTGGCTGAGCATGATGTTGCGCAGGAGCTCCTGGGAGGCTTCGAGGACGACGCCGAACCGCTTGACGATGGACAGGGTGACGAGGAGGGCGACGTCGGGGAACTGGACGCGCATGGCGGCGAAGCTCTCGGCGCTGAGCTCGTAGAGGGCGACTTCGTTGGTGGCCCTCACGGTCAGCATGCGCTTGTTCTGCAGCAGGAGGCCGATCTCGCCGAAGCTCTCGGTGGGTCCGATCCAGCCGACGAGGCGCGCGTGGTCCTCATGGTCGGTGACGAGGAGCTCGAGGCGTCCCTGTCCGACGATGTACATGGAGTCGCCGCGCTCGCTCTCGAAGTAGAGGACATCGCCGCGCTGGCCGCCGCGCACGTCGAGGAAGTCGGCGACGATGCGCAGTTCCTCGTGGCCGAACTCCTCGAAGAATGCGCACTGGCGCAGGACGCGCAGGGCCTGTTGGCTGTCGACGTTCAGTGCCATAGGCGAGCCTTATCTCCGTAGGCCTGCAGGGCCATCGCCGAACCAGGGCTCGGCGCGGTATTGTGCGGCGAGCCGCTGGTAGCGCACCGCAGACGCCTCGAGGTCGAGTCGTTCGGCGTCGGTGAGCTCACGACGGACCCGCGCAGGAGAGCCGACGGCGAGCGTGCCTTCAGGGATGTGGGTGCCCGGTGTGACGAGCGCGCCGGCGCCGATGATGCACCACGGCCCGACGGTGACGTCGTCCATGACGACGGCGCCCATGCCGACGAGGCAGTGGTGCTCGATGGTGCAGCCATGCAGGACGACGCGGTGGCCGATGGTGACGTCATCCTCGATGCGGGTGGCGAAGCGCCCGCCGGTGACGTGGACCATGGTGAGGTCCTGGATGTTGACGCGCTGGCCGATCACGATGGGGAAGACATCGCCGCGCACGACGCTGTTGAACCACACGGAGCTGCCCTGTCCGATCTCGACGTCGCCGATGACGCAGGCGCCCGGGGCGATGAAGACGTCCGGGTGGAGGCGAGGTGAGCGTCCCGCGTGGGTGAGGGTGCCGGGGATGGCAGCGCGCTGTGGGTCGAGGTCTGGCATGGTTGTTTGGTGGTGTGAAGCAGGGGATGGACCACGCCGGGAGACTACCACAGGCGCCGCGCGGTGGGCAACTTCGGCACGCGGCCGGAGGTGGTGCAGGCCCGCGCCATCCATCGCCCTGGCGGGCGGAGGCGCGGCCCGGTCCGGGCCAGATTCAGTCGTTCCAGAGCTTGATGCCGCCGAGGAGTCCGCCGACGTTGTCGGTGGTGCGCACGTTGTCGGGGAGGGTGAGCTTGCCCTGTCCGCGCCACTTCTCGACCTTGGCGGCGTGTCCGCCGCCGAGGTAGAGGGTGTCGAAGTTGAAGATGCGTGCGAGGAGGTCGACAGCGTCGACGAGGTTCTCCCTCCAGGCGTCCTTGCCGTGGTCGTCGAGGGCGGCCTTGCCGAGGAGCTGCTCGTAGGTCTTGTCCTTCTTGAAGGGGTGGTGACCGAGCTCGAGGTTGGGCACGAGGCGTCCGTCGACGAAGAGGGCGGCGCCGAAGCCGGTGCCGAGGGTGACCATGAGCTCGACGCCGCGGCCCTCGATCATGCCGAGGCCCTGGACATCGGCGTCGTTGGCGACGCGGGTGGGTTGTCCGAGGCGGTCGGCCAGGACGTGGGCGAGGTCGAAGCCGGCCCAGGGTCCGTCGAGGTTGGGGGCGGTGAGGACGACGCCCTGGCGGACGACGCCGGGGAAGCCGACGGAGATGCGGTCGAACTGGCCGTGATCGGCGGCCATGCGGAGGAGGGTGTCGACGAGGGTGTCGGGGTCGGCCGGGCGAGGGGTCTCAAGGCGGGTGCGCTCGGTGGCGGGCTGTCCGTCCGCGTCGAGCACGAGCATCTTGAGTCCGGTGCCGCCGATGTCGATGGCGAGGGTGCGAGGATTGGAGGGGTTCATGGGGGCTCCAGCGCGTGCGTTCGGGTCGTTCCCAAGAGCGGGTGAGGGATGGTATGGATAGGAGCGTAGAGCAGTCAACACCCACGAGCCGCATGGAGCCTTCCGCATGAAGACCGCAGAGCACGATCGTCTCCTCGCCCACCGGGACCACGAAGCGAACTGGCGCATGTTCGGGCCGTATCTGAGCGAGCGAGCGTGGGGGACGGTGCGTGAGGACTTCAGCCCGGACGGTGAGGCGTGGAGCTACCTGCCGCACGAGCAGGCGCGGAGCCGGGCGTATCGGTGGAATGAGGACGGTCTGGCGGGGCTGTGCGACCGCAACCAGTACCTCTGCCTGGGGCTGGCGCTGTGGAATGGCCAGGACGGCATCCTGAAGGAGCGGATGTACGGGTTGACGGGGGATGAGGGGAATCACGGTGAGGACGTCAAGGAGTACTACTACTATCTGGAGTCGACACCGACGCACAGCTACATGAAGATGCTGTACAAGTACCCGCAGGCGGCGTTCCCGTACGCGGATCTGGTGCACACGAATCAGGGTCGGAGCTTCGACGATCCGGAGTACGACCTGATCGACACGGGGATCTTCGACGAGGGTCGGTACTTCGACGTGTTCGTGGAGTACGCCAAGGCGGGCGAGCGGGACATCCTGTGTCGGATCGAGGTGATGAACCGGGGGCCGGAGTCGGCGCCGCTGTGGGTGTTGCCGACGGCGTGGTTCCGCAACACGTGGAGCTGGGGGTATCCGGAGGGGCCTCGCCACGACACGCCGACGATGCCGGAGATGAGGCTGGGGGCCGGGGGTGAGGTGCGTATCACCCATCCGGGGCTGGGTGGGTATGTGTTGAGCGCGGACGGGGCGGGCGAGGTGTTGTTCACGCACAACGAGACGAACAACGCGGTCCTGTTCGGGGGTACGAACCGGACGCCGTGGGTGAAGGACGCGTTTCACCGGTACGTGGTCGGCGGCGAGGCGGGGGCGGTGAACCCGGAGGGCGCCGGGACGAAGGCGGCGTTTGTATTCCAGCAGGAGGTGGATGCTGGAGAGAAGGTCGTCATCAAGCTCCGTCTTTCCCATGGGGACGGGGTGCCAACGTTTACCGAGTTTGATGAGATCTTCGCATCCAGGATCGCCGAGGCCGACGCGTTCTACGCGACGGTCGAGCACCCGAAGCTGAGCGAGGACGAGCGTCGGATCCAGCGTCAGGCGCTGGCGGGGATGCTGTGGAGCAAGCAGCTCTACTACTACGACGTGGAGCAGTGGCTGCACGGCGACCCGGTCTGGCCGGCACCGGAGTCGCGCCTGACGGGCCGGAACCGGAACTGGTCGCACATGGTGAACTTCGACGTCATTTCGATGCCGGACAAGTGGGAGTACCCGTGGTACGCGGTGTGGGACTCGGCGTTCCACTGCATCCCGATCTCGATGGTGGATGTGGGCTTCGCCAAGCGTCAGCTCGTGCTGTTCACGCGCGAGTGGTACATGCACCCGAACGGTCAGCTGCCGGCGTACGAGTGGTGCTTCGAGGACGTGAACCCGCCGGTGCACGCCTGGGCGGCGTGGCGGATCTACCGCAACGAGCAGGGCCAGGACGGGGTGGGGGACCGGGCGTTCCTGGCGGGCATCTTTCACAAGCTGATGCTGAACTTCACCTGGTGGGTCAACCGCAAGGACCACGAGGGCTCCAACATCTTCCAGGGGGGCTTTCTGGGGCTGGACAACATCGGGGTGTTCGACCGGTCGAAGGATCTGCCGGGGGGCGGTCGGCTGGACCAGTCGGACGGGACGAGCTGGATGGCGTCCTACTGCCTGCACATGATGCGGATCGCGCTGGAGCTGGGGCTGAAGGAGTCGGTGTACCAGGACTCGGCGACGAAGTTCTTCGAGCACTTCCAGCGGGTGGCCCACGCGATGACGGAGGTGGGCGGCGAGCACGGGCACTCGCTGTGGGACGAGCAGGACGGGTTCTTCTACGACATTTTGCACCTGCCGTCGGGGGAGGTGATCCCGCTGAAGATCCGGTCGCTGGTGGGGCTGATCCCGTTGTTCGCCGTGGAGGTGATCGACCGGGAGACGCTGGACGCGTCCCCGGTGTTTACGCGTCGGATGCAGTGGTTCCTGTCGAACCGTCCGCACCTGAACGGCAACATGTGGGATGTGTACGACGTGGGGGTGGAGGACCGCAAGATGTTCGCGATCCTGACGCGGGACAAGCTGACCTCGATCCTGCGGTACATGCTGGACGAGGAGGAGTTCCTGAGCGACTACGGCATCCGGTCGCTGTCGAAGGTGCACGAGCGTGAGCCGTTCGTGATCGAGATCAACGGCGAGCGGCACGGGGTCGGCTACGAGCCGGCGGAGTCGAAGGGGGCGTTGTTCGGCGGCAACTCCAACTGGCGCGGGCCGATCTGGTTCCCGACGAACTACCTGATCATCGAGTCGCTCTGGAAGTTCCACAGCTTCTATGGGGACGCGTTCACGGTGGAGTGTCCGACGGGGTCGGGGCAGATGATGACGCTGCGCGAGGTGGCCACGGAGATCGCCCGTCGGCTCTGCCGGATCTTCAAGCGGGAGGAGACGCAGCGGGCGGTGTACGCGGACTTCGACATCTTCCAGAACGACCCGCATTGGCGGGACCTGATCCTGTTCCACGAGTACTTCCACGGGGACACGGGCGCGGGGCTGGGGGCGCAGCACCAGACGGGCTGGACGGGGCTGGTGGCGAAGCTGCTGGCGGAGTTGGCCGAGCGTCGGTAGCGGGCGCTCACGACGCTGCGGGCGCCTACCGCGGTCGGCCCTGGGCGATCCAGGTCTCGACGAGCTGGATCTGTTCGAGGGACATCGGAGGCAGGCCGAGGGGCATGCCGCGGAGGCCGTCGACGGGCTGGCCGGCGACCTCGGCGTGGCGGGCCATGAGGACGGCGACGAGGCGCGGGGTGCCGTCGGGGGTGGGGTCGAACAGGCTCTGTCGGCGTCCGTCGTCGTTGCGGCGTCCTGCGAGCGTGGCGTCGTAGGTGGCGAAGCTGACGCCGCGGCCGGGGAAGCCGAGGCCGCCGGTGTTGCCGGGGCCGCCGTCGCCATCGGCGAGCTCGGGGTCGGCGTGACAGTGCCAGCAGACGGTCTTGAAGACGCGGCGCTCGACCTCGTCCCAGCCGACGGCGCGGGTCAGGACGGGCAGTCGTGTGGGGATGGGCGCGGCCTCGGGTTCGCGGGTCAGGGGCGAGCGGAGGAGGGCGGCGACGAGGTCGTGCCGCTCGGCGTCGGTGAGGGTGAGCCGGGGCATGAGGGTGCCGGGGTGCATGGCGGCGGGATCGCGCAGCCAGGCGTCGAGGCGATCGCGGCGGAAGCGGTCGCGGGTGTGTCGGAGGTCGGGGGCCAGCTTGAAGGCGGCGGCGCACTGGTCGGGGCGGCAGGGCACGGGGCCGGTGGTGTTGATGGGCGGGAGGTCGGCGCCGGAGTAGGCGTGGCAGATGGTGCAGCGGCGCAGCAGGAGCAGGCGCAGGCCGTTGGCGGGATCGCCGTCGGTCGGGGCGGGACCGGTGGGCGAGGCGTCGCGGGTGAGGAAGGCGGCGATGGCGTCGGTGTCGGCGTCGGTGAAGGCGAAGCGCGGCATGGTGGCGTCGAGGCGCGGTCGGAGGTCGACGGGTGCGCGCAGGTAGCCGGCGATCCAGTCTGGTCGCAGGCGCTCACCGAGGTCGGCGAGCGAGGGGACCGCGCGCAGGTGGATGATGTGCGCGCGCCAGCGGTCCTGCGTGGCCACGTCGCCTTGCTCGAAGGTGCGATCGTGGATCTGTTGGTGGCAGTGGACGCAGTGCTTGTCGCGGGGGGCGGGGCCGGAGGGGAGGCCGTCGTGGCAGCGGTTACACTGGGCAGCCTCGACGAGGTGGGCGCCGCGGGCGACGAGGAGGTCGCGATCGGCCTCGGGCGTGGGGGCCGTCGGTGGCGTGTCGGTGGCGCGGGGCTGGACGGCCGGTCGCGACGGGGGCGTTGGCGGAGGCTCGGCGCGAGGCGCGCAGGCGACGGAGAGCGCCGTCAGCAGGGCCAGGAGCGTGACGCGTCGGGTGGGGGACGGCGAGGGCATGGTGGCCGGCCTCAGGTCGCGTCGGGGGGATCGACAGCGCAGAGGCTGGCGGTGCGGGTGCTCTTGCGGCAGCGCTCCAGCGCGCGGGTGGCGCCGTCGGTGTCTCCGGAGGCGGCGCGCAGCCGGGCGAGGGTGCGCCAGGCGTAGGGAGAGGCGAGCAGGTCGCGGGCCTCGAGGTCGGCGAGCAGGGCGAGGGCGTCGTTGCGGCCCGAGGGGGTCAGGGCGAGGGCCTCGGCGTGCTCGGCGATGGTGGTGGCCTCGTCGCTGGCGTGGTCGTAGCGCGAGCGCAGCAAGGCGGCGGCGGCGTCGACCCCGATGTTGCGGGTCTTGAGCTTGCCTTCGGCGCGGATCACGGCCACAGCCTGCAGCCGGCGCGCCTTGTCGAGGGCGCCGCGATCTTTGGCCGAGAGTTTCTGGTGATTCAGGCTGTCGACCACGCGCGTGGCGCCCTTGTAGGCGGCGTCGAGGTGGCCGGACTGGAGGTTCTTCTCGGCCTTGACGAGGAGCTGCGTCGGGTTGTCGGTCTGGACGCGGACGCCGTTCATGCAGGCCTCGGCGGTGGGCGCTGCGGCCGTGCTGGCGAAGGGGACGAGGGCGAGGGCGAGGAGGACGGCGAGTGTGGTGCGGCGCATGAGGGGCTCCATCGATGCGGATCGTGTCACGGGGCGAACGGTCTCACGACGTTTCGGCGGCGCGATCCTTACATTGGAAAGCACAGGCCGGTGGGTCCGTCGCAGCGGGCGCCGGGGGGGCAGGGGACGTGGTCGCAGTCTGGTGCGCAGACGCCGCGGTCGGGGCCACGGTCGGGCCAGCAGGTGTAGCGGGTGCGGCAGCCCTGGCGTCCGTCGCGGGGGTCGCAGCCGGCGTAGCAGAGGGAGGTGTCCTCGCGCCAGACGCAGGCGTTGCCGGGGCCGCAGTCGGCGTCGACGCCGCAGAGGTTGGCGGTGCAGTAGCCGCCGGGCCAGGTCTGGCCGGGGCGGGCGGTGAAGCAGGTGGTGGGCAGGGCGCCGGCGACGCAGGTCGAGGCGTCGGTGCAGGGGGCGCCGAGGGTGTTCGCTTCGATGGGGGGCGGGGTGGGGCAGGCGCAGGAGGTGGCGAAGTCGGGGTAGCCGCCGCAGATGTTGTAGGCGAACCGGGTGCAGTCGAGCTCGGCCATGGTGCGGATCAGGCCCTCGGGCGCGTATTTTGCGTCGACGCAGCCGGCGGTGCAGGGCTCGACGTAGGTCTCGTCGTAGCCGCCGTCGGGGCAGATCGGGGCGAAGCAGTCGCGGACGTAGGTGCAGTAGAGGTGGCAGACCTCGGTGGGGTCGCGTTCGGCGGCGCCGTCTAGGACGGCGGGGCGCACGTGGGGGAAGGGGGGCGGCAGGGCCAGGGGCGGGGCGTCGGGGTGGACGTCGGGGGTGGGGGTGGCGTCGGGGGTGGCGGCGTCGCGGGGGGAGAAGGGGCTAACGGGGGATGGGGGGGTGTCCTGCTGCGCGGCGTCGAGGGCCATGGAGGCCCCGCTGCCCTGGTCGACGGCGCAGCTCGACGCGGCGGCGAGCAGGGCGAGGAGCGCTGTGCGTCGGAGCCTGCGTCGGTCAGGGGGGATAGGGAGGTCAGGGGGCCGGGAGGCCATGGGATCGCTCCGCCAGCGAGGGTTGCTGGTGGAGTGTAGCCGGAGCCCCGGCGGGGCTCAACGGCGCGTGGGGAATCAGTCCCAGTCGCTGTGGAACACACCGGGCATGTCGGTGCGCTCGTAGGTGTGCGCGCCGAAGAAGTCGCGCAGGGCCTGGACGAGGTTGGCGGGCAGGCGGGCGCGGCGGTAGCTGTCGAAGTAGGCCAGCGAGGCCGAGAAGGCCGGCGTGGCGATGCCGCTCTGGATGCCGAGGCCGACGACGCGGCGCCAGGCGGCCTGGCGGGCGTTGAGCTCGGCGGCGAACTCGGGGTCGATGAGGAGGTTGGGCAGCTCGGCGTTGCGGTCGTAGGCCTGCTTGATCCGGTCGAGGAAGGCCGCGCGGATGATGCAGCCGCCCTTCCAGATGCGGGCGATGGCGCCGAGGTCCAGGCCCCAGCTGAATGTGTGCCCCGCAGCGCGGATCAGGTTCATGCCCTGGGCGTAGGAGCAGATCTTGGAGGCGTAGAGCGCCTGGCGGACGTCGTCGATGAGGTCGGCGCGGTCCAGGTCGGCGGCGAACTCCGGCCCACGCAGGACGGAGGAGGCGGCGACGCGCTCGTCCTTGAGGCCGCTGAGGTAGCGGCTGTCGAGGGCGGCGGCCATGGTGCCGGCGGCGATGGAGCGCTCGGCGGCCTCCTGGACGGTCCAGCGGCCCGTGCCCTTCATGCCGGTCTTGTCGAGGATCTTGTCGACGAGGTGGCCGTCACCGCGGTCGTCCTTGCGGGCGAAGACGGTGGCGGTGATCTCGACGAGGAAGCTCTCCAGCTCGCTGGCGTTCCAGTCGGTGAAGACCTGGGCGAGCTCCTCGTTGGACAGGCCGCCGACGTTCTTGAGGATGTCGTAGGACTCGGCGATGAGCTGCATGTCGCCGTACTCGATGCCGTTGTGGATCATCTTGACGTAATTGCCGGCGCCGCCGGGCCCGATCCAGGTCACGCAGGGGCCACCGACCTGGGCGGCGACCTTGGTGAGGACGGGCTTGACGAGCTCCCAGGCCTCCTTCGGGCCGCCCGGCATCATGGAGGGGCCGCGCCTGGCGCCTTCTTCGCCGCCGCTGACGCCCATGCCCATGTAGAGGATGCCCTTCTCGGCGACCCTGGCGGCGCGGCGCTCGGTGTTCTCGAACCACTCGTTGCCGCCGTCGATGATGAGGTCACCGGGCTCGAGGTGCTCGAGCAGGAGGTCGATGGTCATGTCGACGGGCTTGCCGGCCTTGATGAGGATGATGATGCGGCGCGGGCGCTCGAGGGCGGCGATGAAGTCGGCGAGGTCGTGGTAGCCGGTGAGGGGGAGGTTGCCCTCGGCGGCGGCGCGGGCGACCGTGTCGTCGACCTTGTCGGGCGAGCGGTTCCAGACGGCGATGGAGAAGCCCTTGTCGGCGATGTTGAGGGCGAGGTTCTGGCCCATGACGGCCAGGCCGATGAGGCCGATGTGTGACTGAGACATGATGGATGGCTCCGGTGAGAGGGGTTGTGGGGAACGTTGTCAGCTTCGCAGGTTCAGGCCGTATAGCAGGCTGACGCCCTCGTCGGTTCGACCTTCACCCGGACCCTTCGGGCACCCGCTCAACGGGCTGGCCAGAGTCCACGCGCGTGTCGATCCGACGAGGGATGTGCCCGCCTTCAGGGCAGCCGCGCCGCAGCGGCGCGGTCGATGATGAACAGACCGGCTCGGGCGAGCTGGATGGGCCAGCGGGCCGGGTCGGGCTCGTGGGTGGTCGCCTCATAGAGGGCGTCGGCCTTGCCGGCACCCGCGGCGATGACGATGACGGCGCGGGCCGTCTCGATGACGGAGGGCGTGACGGTGAGCCGCCACGGCGGAGGCTTCGGGCCGATCACGGGCATGAGGCGCCTCGCTGTCTCGTGTACTGCATCGCCACCTGGGAAGATCGACGCCGTGTGGGCGTCTTCACCGATGCCGAGTATCACGATATCAACAGGGTCTGGGAGGGCTTTGCTGTATTCCAGCGCGGCGGCGTCCCGGTCATCCCGATCGGCTTCGAGGCGATGGATGTGCTCGGGCGGGATCGGGACGTGGGACAGGAGCGCGTCGGTGGCCATGGCGAAGTTGCTGTCCGGGTCGTCGGCCGGGACGCAGCGCTCGTCGCCGAAGTAGACGTCGACGGCGGTCCAGTCGATGGGGGCCTCGACGAGCAGTCGATAGGTCGCCTTCGGCGTGGAGCCGCCGGCCAGCGCGACCGAGCAGCGACCGCGCGCGGCGATGGACTCGTTGATGGCCGCCACGATGGCATCTGCGGCGGCGCGCGCGACCGCGGGGCCGTCCTCGGCGAGGTGGAGGCGGTAGGTTGGGGCGTCGCCGCTCATCCGAGCTTCCTCCACAGGTGGGCGTCGCGGGCGACGATGGCCTGCGACTCCTCGGGGCCATCCTGGCCGAGGGGGTAGGTGGGCATGGGGGTCTGGCCGTTCTCCCACCAGGCGTTGAACGGGTCGAGCCACTTCCAGGCCTCCTCGACCTCGTCGCGGCGGGCGAACAGGGTGGCGTCGCCGCGCATGGCGTCGAGCAGCAGGCGCTCGTAGGCGTCTCCGGGCTGCTTGTGGAAGCCCTGGTTGTAGGCGAAGTCCATGCTGACATCGCCGATGGCGAGGTCGTCGCCGGGCACCTTGCAGGAGAACCGCAGGGAGATGCCCTCGTCGGGCTGGATCTGGAGGATGAGGCAGTTTGGCGCCAGATCGGTGTTGCGGCCGAACAGGACGGAGGGGACGCTCTTGAAGAAGATGGCGACCTCGGTGTCCTTGGCGCTCATGCCCTTGCCGGCGCGGATGTAGAACGGCACGCCGCTCCAGCGCCAGTTGTCGATCATGAGGCGGGCGGCCAGGAAGGTGGGCGTGCGGCTGCCGGGCGAGACGCCGGAGACCTCCTGATAGCCCTGGTACTGCCCGACGACCACGTCCTCCTCGACGGCGATGGGCCGCAACGACCTGATCACCTTGACCTTTTCGTCCCGGATGCAGTTGGCGCCCAGGGTGCCGGGCGGCTCCATGGCGACGAGGGCGAGGATCTGCAGCAGGTGGTTCTGGATGATGTCGCGGGTGACGCCGATCTGGTCGTAGAACTCGCCGCGGTTCTTGACCTCCAGGTCCTCGGCGACGGTCACCTGGACGTGGTCGATGTACTTCTGATTCCAGAGCGGCTCGAACAGCGAGTTGGCGAAGCGGAACACGAGGATGTTCTGCACCGTCTCTTTGCCGAGGTAATGGTCGATGCGGTAGGTCTGGCTCTCGTCGAGCACCTCGGCGATGAGGCTGTTGAGGAGCTTCGATGAGGGGAGGTCGGCGCCCAGCGGCTTCTCGATGACGACGCGCGACCACGCGCTGTGGTCGGCGGCCGGGTAGATCAGCCCGGCGTTCTTGAGCTGCTGGAGGATCGACGGGAAGAGGGAGGGGGCCACGGCGAGGTAGTAGAGTCGGTTGCGAGCGGTGCCGTGGGTGCCGTCGATGGCGTCCATGGTCTCGCGGAGGTTCCGGTAGGTGTCCGGGTTGCCGCCGCCGCCGGCGACCGTGAAGATGCGCGGGCCGAAGTCGGCCCAGACGGCTTCATCGACGCCCTTGGTGCGCGAGAACTTCCGGGTGGACTCGAGCAGGCTGGCCCGGAAGGCGTCGGCGTCCGAGACGCTGCGGGAGACGCCGACCACTGCGAAGTTCTCGGGCAGCGAGCTGTTCTTGGCCAGGTGGTACAGGGCGGGGATGAGCTTGCGGGCGGCCAGGTCTCCGGTGGCCCCGAAGATCACGAGGACGCAGGGGTCGGGCTTGCGGGCCGGGATGGCGGGCCGGTCAGGTAGGGTCGTGTCGATCTGCGCGTTCTGGGTCATCGAAAGCTCCGTGCGGGACCGGAAGGGTGCGGGGGCGCGCCGGTTCTACGACACCCTCGGCTGGCGAGGGGTCGCTCCCGACTGGGGGAAAGGGGGCCCCTGACTGGCCGGATCAGCGCGCGAGATTACGGCCCACACTATCGCAACACTTCGGCCGGGCCGTCAATGCTGTTGGCGGGATGAGCGGCGCAGGGGGTGACAGTCCGGGGCGGCTGCGGTGTTCAAGGCGGGTGTGGGCGCGATGAAGCGGCCCACGGTCGTGCGAGGGATGGGGCATGAAGCTGCGTGCAGGGTCGGGCCGGGCCATCATCGTCGGAGCCGTCCTGGTCGCCGCGGTGGTGGCTGCGGCGATGGTGCTCTGGCGAGGGTCGTCGGAGGAGGTTGAGCGGCTGACGTTCGGTCCGAGCCTGGTGGTCTACCGCAAGGCCGGCGACGCCGTGGAGCGCCTGCACGACGGCGACCGCGCCGCCCGTGGCGACCTGCTCCAGCTCGAGTACATCGCAGCGGGTCGCGGCTTCGGGGTGATCGCGTCCATCGACGGCGACGGGCGAACGACGCTGCACTACCCGGCGACTCTGGAGGGCTCGGCGAGCTTGTCGAGCGACGGCCCGCAGGCCCTCGACCACGCGTTTGAACTGGACGGGGCGGAGGGTTTCGAGCGCTTCGTGTTCGTGACGGGGGATGGGCCGATGGACGTGGGTGCGGTGCTGGAGGCGACGGCGTCGCTGGCGGCGTCGGCGGATCCAGCGCGGACGCCGCTGGAGGTGGGGCAGGGGCAGGAGCAGTGGTCGATCGTGCTGGAGAAGGCGGGGCGGTAGGCGGTTATTGAGCGGCCTCACTCCATCCGGGCGAACCGCACGGTCCAGTCCGTGCCCGGCGGCGGGACGGGCTCGACGGCCACGGCCCGCGTCCGCTGGGCCTCCCCCGGCCCCGAGGCGTCGACCCAGTAGTACGAGGCGTCTCGGGCGTCGACGTGCACGAACTGTGACACGGGGTAGTAGCCCACGCCCACCCGCTCGAAGGTCGAGCGGACCCAGAAGGCAAGCTCGCTCGGGTCGACGCCTTCGATGGTGATGTCGGCGGCGTGCGCCGAGGCGTGGCGGCTGGTGCGCTGTCGCGGCCGCTTCGGGTGTCGGTAGGCGCTGACCAGCCGCAGCGGCCGTCCGTAGTGCTGGCCGATGGTGTACAGGATGGCCAGCAGCCGCCGGTTGGGCTCCAGCGCCAGCTCGGTCCGGTGGTCGCGCAGGACGTGCGTGAGCGGTCCCACTGCCTCCTCGTTCATCTGCCCGTTCGGCAGGAACAGCTCCACCCGCACCCGCTCGCGCGTGTTGATGGCGTAGATCTCGAGCGAGCCCGGCGGCAGGGTCGCGTTCTGGGGCGGGGCGGTCCCGGCCATCGCGCGGCGCCCCGCGTCCTCGGTGGTGACGGGCGGCCCGAGCCGGGGCGTCCTCGCGGCGGTCCGGGACAGCGTCCGGGTGTGCGGTGTCCACGCCAGATCGTCCGCGCCTGAGGATTCACCGTGCGCGCACGCGGCGGTCAGCGCGAAGGCGGCGAGGATGAGGGGGCGGCGCACATCGACCTCGGGGTCCGGGGGAGCCGGGGGGCTCGGTGGGCGGGGTCCACGGGGGTGAGGGTAGCGTGGGGCGAGGGGGGGGCAAGAAAAATGGAGGCGGAGCACGGTGGTGCGCGGGGGCGGGGCTCCCCCGCCCTTGGCAGATCCTCCCGAGGCGTCTAAAGTCTTCGCGGTCGACCACAACGCTGACGACTACGACGATCCGCAGGAGGTGCGCTCATGTCTGCTCTGACCCAATCATCAGTCTGGAAGGGGCTCGAGGCCCATCGGGACGCGACGGCGAACACGCATATGCGTGAGCTGTTCGCGTCGGACCCGGGGCGTTTTGAGACGCTGTCGGTGCGCTTTGACGATCTGTTGGTGGATCTGTCGAAGAATCGGATCACGACGGAGACGTTGGAGCGGCTGGTGGCGCTGGCGGAGCAGGCGGAGGTGCCGGCGTGGATCGGGCGGATGTTCGCGGGGGAGCGGATCAACATCACGGAGGACCGGGCGGTGCTGCACGTGGCGCTGCGGAATCGGTCGAACCGGCCCATCGAGGTGGATGGGCAGGACGTGATGCCGCAGGTCAACGCGGTGCTGGACAAGATGCGGGGGTTCTGTGAGGCCGTGCGCAGCGGGGCGTGGCTGGGGCATACGGGGCGGCAGATCACGGACATCGTGAACATCGGGATCGGGGGCTCGGACCTGGGGCCGGTGATGGTGACGGAGGCGCTGCGGCCGTACGGGCATCCGCGGCTGAAGGCGCACTTCGTGTCGAACATCGACGGGACGCACATCGTGGAGACGCTGCGGCGGGTGGACCCGGAGACGACCTTGTTCATCGTGGCGTCCAAGACGTTCAGGACGCAGGAGACGTTGACGAACGCGCACACGGCGCGGGACTGGCTGGTGGCGGGGCTGGGGGGTGAGGAGTCGGCGGTGGCGCGGCACTTTGTGGCGCTGTCGACGAACAGCGACGCGGTGGGTGCGTTCGGGATCGACACGAACAACATGTTCGGGTTCTGGGACTGGGTGGGCGGGCGGTACTCGCTGTGGTCGGCCATCGGGCTGCCGATCGCGCTGATGGTGGGGTTCGAGAACTTCGAGGCGCTGCTGCAGGGCGGCTTCGAGATGGACGAGCACTTCCGGACGACGCCGCTGCGGCAGAACATCCCGGCGCTGCTGGCGCTGGTGGGGGTGTGGAACAGCAACTTCCTGGGTGGGGAGACGCAGGCGATCCTGCCGTACGATCAGTACATGCATCGGTTCGCGGCGTACTTCCAGCAGGGCGACATGGAGAGCAACGGCAAGGGGGTGGACCGTGCGGGGGAGCAGATCACGGACTACGCCACGGGGCCGGTGATCTGGGGGGAGCCGGGCACGAACGGGCAGCACGCGTTCTACCAGCTGATCCATCAGGGGACGCGGGTGATCCCGTGCGACTTCCTGGCGCCGGCGCAGAGCCAGAACCCGATCGGGGAGCACCACCGTATTCTGCTTTCGAACTTCTTTGCGCAGACCGAGGCGCTGATGAACGGCAAGACGCCGGAGGAGGCGCGGGCCGAGCTCGTGGCGTCCGGCATGAAGGCCGAGGCCATCGAGGCGCTGGTGCCGCACAAGGTGTTTACTGGAAACCGGCCGACCAACTCCATCATGTTCCGCCGGCTCGACCCGCGCACGCTCGGGCGCCTGATCGCGATGTACGAGCACAAGATCTTCGTGCAGGGTATCATCTGGAACGTCAACAGCTACGACCAGTGGGGCGTGGAGCTCGGCAAGCAGCTCGCCAGCGCCATCCTGCCGGAGCTGACCGACGACGCCCCGGTGACGAGCCACGACGCCTCGACCAACGGCCTGATCGCCCATTACAAGCAGCTCCGATGAGCCCCGTGCCATCGTCGACCACAACCTGAGTGAGGACCCCATGACCCAGACCTTCCGCGCCCAGCTCGAGTCCATGACCGTCATCGTCGCCGACACCGGCGACTTCAAGGCCATCCAGGCGTACGCCCCCCGGGACGCGACGACGAACCCGTCGTTGATCCTCAAGGCGGCCGAGATGCCCGAGTACCAGTCCCTGATCGACGACGCCATCGCGTGGGCGCGCGCCCAGTCGGGCGCCTCAGACGACAAGTCGGCCGTCGCGCGCCTGGCGGTCGACCGCCTGGCGGTCGAGTTCGGGCTGAAGATCCTGGAGATCATCCCCGGCCGCGTCTCCACCGAGGTGGACGCGCGGCTGTCGTACGACACCGAGGCGACGCTGGCCAAGGCGCGTCAGCTCATCGGGCTGTACAGCGACGCGGGCATCGGCCGCGAGCGCATCCTGATCAAGATCGCCGCGACGTGGGAGGGCATCAAGGCCGCCGAGATCCTCGAGAAGGAGGGCATCCACTGCAACCTGACGCTCTTGTTCGGGCTGCATCAAGCGGTGGCGTGCGCTGAGGCGGGCGTCAAGCTCATCTCGCCGTTCGTGGGCCGGATCCTGGACTGGTACAAGAAGGACACGGGCCGGGACAGCTACCCGCCCGCCGAGGATCCGGGCGTCCTGTCGGTCACGGAGATCTTCAATTATTACAAGAAGTTCGACTACGCCACCGAGATCATGGGCGCGTCGTTCCGGAACCTCGGCGAGATCCTCGAGCTGGCCGGCTCCGACCTGTTGACCATCTCCCCGAACTTCCTGGCCGACCTGGAGAACCAGACCGGCGAGCTGCCCCGCAAGCTGGACCCGGCCAAAGCGAAGGCCTCGAACATCGAGCGCTTCCACGCCGACCACGACACCTTCGTGCGCATGCACGCCGCCGACCGCATGGCGACGGACAAGCTGGCCGAGGGCATCAAGAAGTTCAGCGAGGACATCGTCAAGGCCGAGCAGATGGTGCTCGCCCGCCTGTAGCCCCCGCGGGGCTCAGAACTCCCCCCTGAGCCCCAGCATGGGCACGATGACCGGCACCTCCACCGGCACCTCCTCGCCGTTTCCCCCGAACTCGTAGCCGACCACCTCGCTGTTGAAGGTGACGTTGACGAGGTCGATGTAGAAGTCGAAGTACCAGGTCTCAAACACCTCTCGCTTCTGGATCCGGGCGTCGAGGCGCCAGAACGACGGCAGCCGGCCGGCGAAGATCTGGGCGGCGCAGGCGTTCGGGTCCGGCAGCTCGCCGGGCGGCGGGATGCACCGCAGCAGCGGTGTGTACGGTCGCCCGGTGTGGACGTGGAAGGCGCCGCCCAGCGTCCAGTGCCGCCCCACGTCCCAGGACAGCACGAGGTTGAGCACATGCGTCTGGTCGAACGCGAACGGGATGGTGCCGATGCCGTCCACGTCGCGCTCCGACCGGCTCAGGCTGTAGGACAGCCAGCCGAAGACGTCCTCCCCGAGCCGTCGTCGCAGCAGGAACTCCAGTCCGTAGGAGCGTCCCTCGGTGTTCGGCGGCGGCCCGTCGTCTGCGCTGGCGTCGGGGGCCTCCGGGTCGACCTGCGGGCAGGCGTCGCCGAGGCAGGGCACGTCGAGGCCGCCGAGCAGAGAGAAGTCCAACGGCGAGCGCAGCCGGCTGTAGTGCCCCTGCACCGCCACCTCGAAGCGCCAGGGCAGCTCCACCTCCACGCCCGCCGACGCCTGGGTCGACCGGGTCAGGCCGAGGTCGAGCCCGATCCCCGACAGCCCCGGCACCGGGCCGATGACCACCGGCCCCTCCACCAGCGTGACCCGCGGCGGCCCCTGAAAGACGCCCACGGCGGCCTTGACGGCCAGCCCCTCGAGCACCGTCCAGCCCAGGGCGAGGCGCGGGTCGACGCCGGTCTGGCGGGGGCCGGCGTCGAGGCCGTAGCGGTAGTGGTCCACGCGGACGCCCGGCTGGACGGTGAACGGCCCCGGCGTCCACTCCAGCTCGGCGTACGAGCCCAGGGTCAGGCCGTCCTGCAGTGAGGAGACATCCTCGGACGGGGCAAAGCCGAAGTCCTGAAGCTCGACCTCGGCGCCGGCGCGCAGCTCGAGGCCGGTCACCGGGGTGACGCCCCCCGCCAGCCGCAGGGCCGCGTAGCGGTACGTCGCGTCGATCTCGCCGCCCGCGCTCTGGCCGCCGCTGCCCTCGCCGGACTCGGGGTCCACGGCGGCGTCGGTGTTGTTCGGCTGGAAGCCCTCGGTGCCGAGCTCCGCGGTCGCCCGGCTCCAGCCAGCGCTGAACCGGTGCCGCCACCGCGCCGCCGCCCGATGGAACCCCAACGTGATCGTGTCCTCCCGCCCGGTCTTCGGGTCCGACTCCCCGAACTCGTTGCTCGCGCCGAAGAAGATGAGCTGGACCTCGTCGTCGGCGGTGAGGTCGTAGAAGGCCTTGGCCTGGTAGTCCCAGTAGCGGAACACGATGTTGGAGGCCAGCCCCTCGATGATCAGCCCGAGGGTGCCGTAGCGCGCCGCGCCGATCACGCCGAGGTCGTCTGTTATCGGCTGGGCGTGCAGGGCGCTGGCGTGGAGTATGGAGATGTCTGCAAAGGTCGAACGCGCCTCGGGTTTTTCGGCGGCGTCGGCCTGGATGAGCGCACCTGGAAACTGGCCGTGCTCGACGGAGTAGCCGCCGGGCTGGAAGGTGATCCCCGTGGTGAAGCGCGGGTTGACCACGGCGTTGCCGAGGATGAGGTGGTAGAGCATGGGGACCTGGATGCCGTCCACCTCATAGCGGCTGTCGCCCGGCAGGACGCCGCGCACGATCGGGTAGCCGATGCCGGTGGTGCCCGTGCTCACCCCCGGCATGAGCATCACGACCCGGATCGGGTCGCCGAGCGTGCCAGGGACCTCGTAGATCTCGGCGTCGGCCAGGGAGGTGCGGCCGACCATGGCCTTGCCCTCGGAGCCCCAGACGACGGTCTTGTAGCGCTCGCGGCGCTTGGGCTCGATGTAGTAGCGCACCTCCAGGGTGTCGCCGGGCTCCACGCGCTCGACCGTCTCGAAGGGCCAGTGCTGCGGCAGCCGGATGGTGACCGCGTAGCCGCCCGGCGCGAGCTCGCGGGCCTCGAAGCGGCCGTCGGCGTCGGTGAGGATGGCCCGGTCGAGGTCGAGCACGTAGACCTCGGCGCCCTCGAGCGGGCGCCCGGTGCCGCGCTGGATGACGTGGCCGACGAGGGTGCCCTTCGGGCGCGGGTCGGTCTGCTCGACGGGCGCAGGGGGCAGGGCCTCAATCCCCTTCTCGGCCTTGCGGAACTTGAAGGTGTACCGGATGCGCACCTTGACCGGCTCGCCGTCGACCTCCGCCGGTGAGAAACGCAGCGCGCGGCTGGCCACGAGCGCGGCTGTCTCGAGCCCGAAGCCGGGCGTCGAGATCACCTCGGCGGCCAGCACGCGCCCCTCCTCGTCGACATCGAGGGCGAGCACGACGTCGCCTTCGGCGTCGGCGTCCCAGGCCTCGGGCGGGTAGCGGGGCTGGCTGCTCTGGAGCAGCGTGGGGCGCTTGCTCAGCTGCGGCGCCTCGGGTTCGCCCTCCTGGCCGTGGGCGACGGCAGGCCCGAGGCCCGTCGCGAGCAAGGCGAGCAGGAGCGCCGCCGCGGTCCTATTCGTTGTGGATGCGATAGGCCACCTCCCATTCGATCGCCGTGGCGACGGGCTTGCCGTTGGCCTCTGCCGGGGTGAACCGAAGCCGTCGGCCGTAGGCGACGGCAGAGGCATCGAAGGCCGCGCCGCCCGACCGGGCCACCTCGGCGCGGTTCACGCGCCCCTCGGCGTCGATGGTCAGCCGCAGGATCACGCTGGATTCGGCGCGGCGCGCCCGCGCCTCCGGCGGGTAGAGCGGGGCGAAGGCGCGGTCGTTGAGGGGGACGGGATCCCTGGAGACCTCCCAGGTGTCGGTCACCTCCACGTCGGGCGGTCGGGTGGGTGTCGGCGGCGGACCTTTGTGGCCGGGTGTGCCCTCGACGCCGGGGCGGGCCAGGGTGTTGGAGCCGCCGCGCGAGGTGATCACCTCGATGTCGGAGACGCCGTTTACGACGGCGTCGAGGTCGAGCGCGAAGGCCGGCGAGGGCTCGGGCAGGTCGAAGGATGGCACGGCGTCCGGGGGCGCGGGGGTGTCGCGGAGGGCGTCGAGGGCGCGGGCGTTGGGGGTGTAGACGCGCGGTCGGTCGACCTTCTGGACGCGCGCGTCCTTCGGGGGCTGCGGGGGGCGCTCGGGGGTGGGGGCCGGCGGGACGGGGCCGGTGGGCACGATCGGCTCCTCCTCCGGGGCGACGGGCTCGGGAGGCTCGGGGCGCTCCACGGGCTCGGGCGCCTCGACGAGCTCGATCTCGACCAGGTCCTGGAGCTCGTCGTGGGCCAGCGGCACGGCCAGCACCAGCGCCACGGCGACGGCGCCGTGCAGCGCGATGGACACCGAGTGGGGCTCGACGGCCTCCCGCAGGGCGGTCAGGTTGAAGGGGCCTCGGCGCTGTGAGCGGGGCTCGGCCATGGTGGTGCTAGTCCGCGTCGACCTTGACGTTCAGAGCGTACTTCTTGACCCCGAGCTGCTTCATCAGGTCGATGAGCCAGACCACCCGGCCGTAGTGGAGCGTCGTGTCGGCCGACAGGATGACCTTGACGTTCGGGTCTCGGGCGACCTCCTCCCGGACCCTCGCCTCCAGCTCGGTCGTGCTCAGCGGCTCGCCGTTGAGGAACAGGCGTCCCTCCCGCGACAGCACCACCGACAGCGGGCTGGCCTTCGTGCTCGCGCCGGTCTTCGCCGTCGGCAGGTCGACGTCGATGGCCGGGTTCACGATGATGCTGGTCGTCACCATGAAGATGATGAGGAGCACCAGCACGATGTCGACCAGGGGGGTGACGTTGATGCCGGTGATGGCGTCGTCGTTGTCGAACTGATCGAAGGCCATGGCGTCGCCTACCTCGCCTTGGCGAAGCGCATGACCGTCCGGGCCAGCGTCTCGGTGTGGGTGACGACCACCTTCACGCGCCCCTTGAGCGCGTTGTACGCGATGACCGAGGGGATGGCGACGAGCAGCCCGACGCCGGTGGCGATGAGCGCCTCGCTGATGCCGCTCATGACCACCTCCGCGCCGCCGGTCAGGTCCGCGGCCAGGTCCACGAACGCCTTGATGATGCCCAGCACCGTGCCGAACAGCCCGATGAACGGCGCGTTGTTGCCGAGCGTGCCGAGCACGACGAGGTTCTTGTCGTAGGCGAGCCGCTCGTTGGCGAGCGCGCCCATCATCTCCTCCTCCATCGCCGCCGGCCCCTGATCGAAGCACCGCAGGCACGCCGCGGTCACCCGTCCCTCCATGCCCTCGAGGCTCTCGACGAGGCGGAGCGCGTCGTCGTGGCGGCCCTCGGCGAGCAGCTCGGTCAACCTTTGACGCGTTGCGTCAAATTCGATGCGCCGCCGCGCGTAGAACCGCAGCCGCTCCAGGGTGAGGCCCGAGGAGACGACCGACAGCGCGATCAGCAGGTACATGATCCACTCGGCGCCCGTCGTCGTCACCGCCGCCGCCAGCAGCCGCGTCAGCGGCACGTCGAGGGCGAACCGCACGATCAGCCACGCGCCCACCGCCAGCAGCAGCACATGACCCAGCAGGAAGACGCCGCTCCAGGCCAGCAGCGAGGGCTGCTTGAGCGGGATCGGATCGGGCCTCTCCGGCGACGATGCCATGGTGTGCCTCGGGACGAGGGAGGGCTGCGGGAGGGCGGAGCCCGCGCCGGGGACGTCGGCGGCCGCGGTGTCGCACGACGAGTGGGGTTGACCATACACGGGGGGATCGGGGCGGGCAATCGTGGGGTGGCGGTCATCGTGCGCACAGGAGTTGCCGCATGGGCCAGGATGCGGCACCATCGGGGACCGAGAACACCGCCTCCCCCCCTCGCGCCAGGTGCCTGCCATGGACTCGCTCCCCCTCTCTCCCGGTCAGGTCGTCAGCGGCCGCTATCGGATCGACCGCGCGCTGGCCATCGGTGGCTTTGCGGTGGTGTACGCCGCGACGCGGCTGGAGGACGCGCAGCCCGTGGCGCTCAAGGCGCTCAAGGCGCAGGCGGTGTACAAGGACGAGTCGGCGGTCAAGCGGCTGGAGCGGGAGGCCCAGGTGGCCCAGGAGCTCAGCCATCCGCACAGCGTGCGGGTGTTCGACAGCGGGGAGTCTGAGGACGGGAGCTTCTATTACGTCATGGAGCTGCTGGACGGGGTGAGCGTGGAGGGGGCGATCCGGAGCGGGCACCACTTCAGCGCGGCGGTGGTGAAGGCCATGCTCGAGCAGATCCTCGGGGCGATCGAGGAGATGCACGGCAAGGGGCTGGTCCATCGGGATCTGAAGCCGGCCAACATCTACCTGTGCCAGACGCCGGACGATTCGGTGCACGCCAAGCTGCTGGACTTCGGGTTCGCCAAGGTGCTGGAGCCGGCCGAGCCGGAGGAGGCGGGCAGCAACCTGACGCGCAAGGGCATCATCCTCGGGACGCCGGGCTATCTGGCGCCGGAGGTGTGTGAGGGAGGCTCGATCACGGGGCAGGCGGATCTGTACGCGCTGGGGATCATCGCCTACGAGATGCTGAGCGGTGCGCCGGCGTACTTCGGCAAGGCGTCGGAGAAGGTGCGCCAGCAGATGACGGCGAACCCGCCGGAGCTGGCGCCGGAGCTGCACGCGCTGAGGATCGCGGCGGTGATCGAGAAGCTGATGGCCCGCAAGCCCGTGCGGCGGTATGAGACGGCGAGGCTGGCGCTGATCGATCTGGAGTCGATGGGGGACCCGGCGGGGGCGCGGCAGATCAAGGCGCGGTGGTGGCAGTTCTGGTGAGCGGCGGCGGTCAACCCGCTGATGCGTCTGGTTTTTTGGGGTGGGGTGCGGGGGCGACGGGGGCGTGGGCGCGCTGCCACCACGCGGCGCCGAGGACCGCGACGCCGAGGACGAGGGAGATGAGCTGGCTGGTGGAGAGGCCGTGCATGACGAGCTGGCCGCCGGCGCCGTCGCTCATGGCCTGGGGGACGAGCAGGGCGTGCCACCACGCGTCGTGGCCGGGGCCGAACGTCAGGACGAAGCCGCGCTCCGGGTCCTCGCGGAGCAGCTCCAGGATGAACCGAACGACGGCGTAGAGGCCGAGGAAGGTGAGCATGACCTGGCCCTCGAAGCGTCGGCGTCTGTGGAGCCAGAGGGTGAGGGCGAACAGGGCGAAGCCGGCGGCCGAGGCGTAGAGCTGGACGGGGTGGACGGGGGCCGAGCCGAGGGCGTCGGCGACGTGGAGCTGCTGGTGCAGCGCCCAGGCGGGGGCGCCGGCGCCCTCGCAGTGGAGGGTGTGGGGGGAGCAGAAGGTGAGGGGGCCGCAGCCGCCTTCGTCGGGGATGCAGGTGCGGCCGATCCAGGGCACCTGGCTGGAGGTCCAGTGGGCGAACCGGACGCCGAGGCCGCCGTCGGTGCGCTGGCCGAAGTCGCAGCCGTAGAGGTAGCAGCCGATGCGGGTCAGGGCGAGCCCGAGCCCGAAGGCGGGCGCGCCGTGGTCGACGAACCGCCAGAACCGGACGGGCGAGGCCAGCCGTAGCCACACGGCGCCGCCGAGCAGCCCGCCGAGGTAGCCGCCGTAGGCCACCAGCCCGCCGCCGTCGAAGTTCAGGAAGGAGCGCCAGCCGTGGAAGCTCTCGGGGTTGGCCACGAAGTGCAGCCCGCGCGCCCCGAGCATCGCGCAGACGATGCCGACGATGAGGGTGCCGGCGGCGTCGCGGCGCGCGATGCCGTCCCGGTCGGTGAGGTGGAGGGTGAGGTACCAGCCGACGACGAGGCTGACCCCGAGCATGATGCCGTAGGAGAAGATGGGCATGCCGCCGATGAGGGGGACCTGCTCGGGGACGCTGAAGAGGATCGGCCACATGGGGGTTGCCTCGGGGTGGGCGGCGCCGCGGGGCGGCCTTTGAAGGTGCAAGGGTTAGCCGATGGCGGCCGGGGGTTCAAGGGGGGATCGTATTGACCCCTCCGAATGGGCGGATGTACATTGAGTCGCGGTTTCACTCCTCGCTGGGCAGCCCACAGAACCCTGGGGCAGAGCTTCCCGGGTCGGTACAAACGGCCACCGGACCGCCCGCGACACGACCATTACGATAAGGAGGCACCTTGGAGGAGAGATACGAGCGGCGCGACGAGATCGGCCGGGGCGGCATCGGCGCGGTGTACCGCGGCAGTCACACGGCGTTGAAGCGGGATGTCGCGATCAAGGAGATCAAGGACATTTTCAGCGTGTTCGGGGATCTGCGCAAAGACGATATCATCGCCAAGTTCGAGGAGTGTGTTCAGGACCACGCGAAGCTGGTGCACCCGAACATCATCCAGATCCTCGACATCGACCTCGACCAGCAGTTCCCCTTCTTCGTGATGGAGCTGGCGCCGGCGGGCTCGCTGCGCCAGCGGCTGGACGCGCGCGAGAAGCCTCCGCTGGGGGATCGGCTCAACATCTTCCTCCAGATCGCCCAGGGGCTGCGGTATGCCCATCGGCAGGGGGTGATCCACGCCGACCTCAAGCCCGAGAACGTGGTCTTCGACTCGGAGGGGAACGCGAAGATCGTCGACTTCGGGATGACGCGGATCATCGAGCGCGACTCGCGGAGCCAGCAGATCTACATTGGGGTGGGGACGGTGGCGTACCTTGCGCCGGAGCAGTTCCGCAACCGGGCCGACGTGAGCACGCTGAGCGACATCTACTCGCTCGGCATCCTGTTCTACGAGATGCTGACCGGCAAGCTGCCGGGCCGCCGGAGCCCGATGCCGTCGAGCTTCTTCCCGAACATCCCGCGCAAGCTGGACGACATCTTCGACCACATGTGCCAGGACGCCGAGGAGGACCGCTACCAGAGCGTCGACGAGATGCTGGAGGAGTTCCTGGGCTCGGACGAGGTGCTGGCCTTGATGGGCAAGCCCGCGCTGGGCGGCTCGGCCTCCACCATGGCCGCGGCCCCCGCGCCGGCGCCGCCTGCGCCCATGGCCGCCGCGCCGATGGCCGCGCCTGCGCCGATGGCCGCCCCGGCCCCGCCTCCGCCCCGGCCTGCGCCGCCCGTGGAGGCGGCCCGTCCGGCGCCCATGCCTGCCCCGGCCCCCGCGCCCGCCCCCGCAGCGGCGCCCGAGGAGGACGACGACGAGGGCGGCGGCAGCGACATCCTGGCGAAGCTGAACAAGTACAGCGGGAGCTTCTAGCGGGCTCCCCCGCTGCATCCGCGGAGCAAAGCTCCGCGGGCAGCGGGCTCCCCCTCCGCTGCAACCGCTCGCCTTTGGGCTCGCGGGCAGCGGAGACCCCTCGCGAGCGAGGGGTGCTCGGGCTCTCTCACGACCATGGGACATGGGTTCACGTCTCGAGGCACGGTCGGGGATCGGGATGGACGGCGGGTCAGAACGGCCGGAACTCGTCCATGCTGGAGACGCAACCCCATGAAATCAAAAGAAAAACCATTCCATCGCGACTGAGCCTCCGTCCTGCGTCGAGTCGTGCACCCAAACCCGTGGCTAGACAGAGAGCCCGAGCACCCCTCGCTCGCGAGGGGTCTCCGCTGCCCGCAAGCCCAAAGGCGAGCGGTTGCAGCGGAGGGGGAGTGCGCTGCCCGCGAGCCCAAAGGCGAGCGGTTGCAGCGGAGGGGGAGTGCGCTGCCCGCGAGCCCAGAGGCGAGCGGTTGCAGCGCGCGTCAGACGACCAGGTTCACGATCCGTCCTGGCACGTAGATCTCGCGGCGCAGGGGCTTGCCTTCGATCCAGGTGGCGACGGCGTCGCGGGCGGCGGCGATGACCGCGGGCTGGTCGGCGGTGGCGTCGACCTCGATGGTCGCGCGGACCTTGCCGTTGACCTGGACGGCGACCTTGATAGTCTCGCGCGAGGCCAGGGCGGGGTTCCAGGCGGGCCAGGTCTGGAGGCCGATGGAGGTCGTGTGGCCGAGGCGGCTCCAGAGCTCCTCACAGAGGTGGGGGGCGTAGGGGGACAGGAGCAGGAGGAGGGTCTCGAGGACCTGGCGGGGGAGGGTCTCCTGCTTGTAGAGGGTGTTGACGTACTCCATCATGGCCGCGATGGCCGTGTTGAAGCGCATCTCCTCGGTGTCCTCGCTGACCTTCTTGATGACGCGGTGCAGGTCGCGGAGCTGCTCGCCTTCGGCGAGTCCGTCGACGACGTTGGCGTTGAGGTCGCCGGAGAACTGATCGATGATGAGGCGCCAGACGCGGCCGAGGAAGCGGTAGACGCCGGCGATGTTGCGGGGGTTCCAGGGCTTGACCTGCTCGAGGGGGCCCATGAACATCTCGTAGAGGCGGAGCGTGTCGGCGCCGTACTCCTTGATGACGTCATCGGGGTTGATGACGTTGCCGCGGCTCTTGCTCATCTTCTCGGTGAGCTCCTCGAGCTCGAGGTCGGCGAGTGTGGGGTGGTAGGGCTTGTTGTCGCGCCAGACGACGTCGTTGGTGTGGACGTAGCGCGCCTCGACGAGCTCGCCCGAGGGGTCGCGGACGCCGTCGCCGTCGGTGTTGACCTGCTTGTGGGACCAGGCCGCACCGGTGTCGGTGTGGGCGAAGTAGCGGTAGGACAGGCCGAGGATCATGCCCTGGTTGACGAGGCGGTGGAAGGGCTCCCTGGTGGAGACCTGACCGATGTCGTACAGGACCTTGTGCCAGAACCGGGCGTACAGCAGGTGGAGCACGGCGTGTTCGGCGCCGCCGACGTAGAGGTCGACGGGCATCCAGTATTTCTCGAGCTCGGGGCTCCACGGCTCCTTGTCGTTGTGGGGGTCGATGTAGCGCAGGTAGTACCAGCAGCTACCGGCCCACTGGGGCATGGTGTTGGTCTCGCGGCGCGCGGGCTCGTCGGTGCCGGGCATGGTCGTGCTGACCCACTCCTGGATGCCGGCCAGGGGCGACTCGCCGGTGCCGGTGGGCTCGTAGCGCTCGACCTCGGGCAGGGTGAGGGGCAGGAGCTCCTCGGGCAGCGGGTGGTGGTTTCCCTCGGCGTCGAAGACGATGGGGAAGGGCTCGCCCCAGTAGCGCTGGCGGGAGAACAGCCAGTCGCGCAGCTTGTAGTTGATCGATCGGACACCCTTGCCCTGGGCCTCGAGCCAGTCGATCGTGGCGGCCTTGGCCTCGGGGACGGCCTTGCCGGAGATGAAGTCGGAGTTGACGAGCAGCCCGTCCCCGGTCCATGCCTCGGTGTCGAGGTCGGCGTCGGGGTGGTCGATGACCTTGACGATGGGCAGGTCGAAGGTGCGGGCGAACTCCCAGTCGCGCTGGTCGTGGCCTGGCACGGCCATGATGGCGCCGGTGCCGTAGCTGATCAGCACGTAGTCGGCGACCCAGATGGGCACCGGCGCGCCGTTGACCGGGTTGATGGCGTAGGCGCCGGTGAAGACACCGGTCTTGTCCTTGGCCAGATCGGTCCGCTGCAGGTCGCTCTTGCGCGCGGCCTGGTCCCGGTAGGCCTCGACGGCCTCGCGCTGGCCCTCGGTGGTGAGCTGGTCGACGAGCACGTGCTCGGGGGCCAGCACCATGTACGTGGCGCCCCAGAGCGTATCGGGCCGCGTCGTGAAGATGCGCAGGTTCCCGTGGTGACCGTCGAGCTCGAAGGTGACCTCGGCGCCGACCGAGCGCCCGATCCAGTTGCGCTGCATCTCCTTGATCGACTCGGACCAGTTGACCTCCTCGAGGTCGTCCAGGAGCCGTTCGGCGTAGGCCGTGATGCGCAGCATCCACTGCCGCATGGGCTTGCGGACGACCGGGTGGTTCCCGCGCTCGCTGCGCCCGTCGATGACCTCCTCGTTGGACAGCACGGTCCCGAGGGCGGGGCACCAGTTGACCGGCACCTCAGCGACGTAGGCGAGGCCTTTCTTGTAGAGCTGCAGGAAGATCCACTGGGTCCACCGGTAGTAGCCCACATCGGTCGTGTTGACCTCCCGGTCCCAGTCGTACGCAAAGCCGATGGCCTTGAGCTGCTCCCGGAAGCGGTCGATGTTGCGCTGCGTCGTGTCCCGCGGGTGGGTCCCGGTGTCGATGGCGTACTGCTCGGCCGGCAGCCCGAAGGCGTCCCACCCCATCGGATGCAGCACGTTGAAGCCCCTCATCCGCTTGTACCGCGTCACGATGTCCGTCGCGGTGTACCCCTCCGGGTGGCCGACGTGGAGCCCGGAGCCCGACGGGTAGGGAAACATGTCGAGGACGTAGTACTTTGGGAGCGTCAGGTCGTCGAGGGCCTTGAAGAGGTTGTGCTCTTCCCAATACTGCTGCCAGCGCGGCTCGATCGTCGACGGCTCGTAACGTGTGGGCTCCATGATCTCCCTTATCCGTGTATGCCGACGCGGTGGCGTCGGGTGAGGGTCTCTCGGGCCTGCCCGGGACAGGGGCGAGGGTTGAAAGACTTAGTACAGGCAGGGGTGGAGGTCAACGGGCGCCCTCCCCCCCCAGCCCCCTCTCCCGTATGACGGGAGAGGGGGAGGCCCTCACCCCCCAGCCCCCTCTCCCCTCGACGGGGAGAGGGGGAGGCCCTCACCCCCCGGCCCCCTCTCCCCTCGACGGGGAGAGGGGGAGGCCCTCACCCCCCAGCCCCCTCTCC